>Ga0206844_10255_pt1 | contig 15305 bp, 12 predicted proteins | sample Alteio_BWOrgCont_22_FD_152907 | JGI IMG/M metagenome (GOLD analysis project Ga0206844, IMG submission 152907) | Enriched cells from forest soil in Barre Woods Harvard Forest LTER site, Petersham, Massachusetts, United States -... | ecosystem: Environmental > Terrestrial > Soil > Temperate forest >...
CGGGAACAGAAACAAAGCGCTGCGTGCATAAGGTATTAAGGTTTTAAAACAGAAATAATTTATTATAATGCCAACCAATGCAACAGATAAAACAACGCTTGAATAGAAGTAAACCTGGCTTTGATGCTGACGAATGATACCATAAATACAAATAATGATTACAAAAAGAATCATCAGGCATGATATAACTTTAGCTATTAGGGTACTGAACGAAAGCTTACTATAAAGTAGCCCCTCAATAAACGACATACACCCTTCAGTTATGCTTGTTGTACCCGCCCCAATATCATTTGAACATTTTATAATAAAGAACCAGGCCCGTATAGTGAATAGTAATACTGCAACACATACCAACACATCTATATAGAACCCTTTTTGCTTTAGTGAAACAAAACCGTTCTTAAAGTAATAATGGTAAAAGTGTATTACTATAAAACCTGCAAAAAAATAAACAAAACTGTAATTTGCAATAACACTTAAAGCTGCACAAAGCAAGGCGATAAAGGCTACGGTGTGGGTTCGCTTATTTACACCAACAAAAAAGAGGAGTAGGGCCATCGCTTCTAACATTAAGCCTGAGGCATAACCTCGGGCCAAGCCAAAATAATCGAGCACAAATGGGTTTAAAAGGGTAAGAGCAAAGGCAAAAGTTTTTAGCGGCAGATTATCGAGTTTCCTTACCCATAGAAACACAACCACAAAAAACACAGTTGCTGATAATGTACTTAACCACCTGATTTGCCAGTTACTTTCAAAATGCAATAATATGGCAACCTTAATAGCCAGGCTATTTAACCAATGGGTATTGGCGGTACATAGCGCCTCTACATGCCAAAAATGTTTCATTACTTTAAACGAATAGGCTTCGTCGTGGGTAATATCCACAGTAAATGTGCGGACAATGACGTAGATAAGTAAAAGCCCCGTTATAAGAACGAACCCATAGTCTTTCTTCATTCAGCGGGCTACTTGATCACTTCAATTCGTTTGTTTACAATCCCATTCGTGGTCGTTATTTTCATTAAATAAACGCCATTACTAAGATTCAAATTCAGGGCAGTATTTGATATATGCTGAATAGGAGAAGAGTATACTTCCTTTCCAAACATATCATAAACGTTTATAGCGGCTGCACCTTTAATTGAGGTGGATTGTAAATTAATGACGCCACTGCATGGTATAGGATATACCACTATACTTTTAGGATTAGTAAGTTCATTTATACCAACCGGCAACAACACTTCCCGTACCACATTATTATCTTCATCAGCTATATACAGGTTGCCAAACACATCTACTGCGGTACCATAAGGGTAATTCATTTCAGCAGAAGTGGCAGGGCCGCCATTACCTGTATAACCTGCATTCTTGTTTCCTGCACAGGTATGTATCTTACCGTTAATATCAATATAGCGTATAACATTATCAGCACCATCGGTAATGTAAACTTTGCCCGAATCCTGATCAACACTTACCGCAATAGGGTAGTTAATTTCAGCTAAAGTAGCAGCGCTGTCATCACCGGTATAACCCGGTGATCCATTACCTGCAATAGTGTTAATAATACCTGTGGATGATACAATGCGAACGCGGTTGTTTACATAATCGGCAATATAAAAGTTACCCTTAGCATCTACCGCAACACTATAAGGATAATTAATAGATGTACTTGTAGCTGCAACTCCATCGCCGCCATAGGCAAAGGTTCCGTTACCGGCTACTGTATTTATCTTTCCGGTTGAAGATACCATACGTATACGGTCGTTTCCTGCATCAGATATATATACATTGCCCGAGCCATCAACTGCTACTGAATTAGGATTGCTTAGTTTAGCAGAAGTAGCCGCAGTGCCGTCGCCCGAGAAACCTGCAGCTCCGGTTCCTGCAAAAGTGCTTATTACTCCTGCCGGGTTAACCATACGAACTACATTATTACTTGCGTCAGCTATGTATAAGTTGCCTTTGGTATCAACAGCAATACCGGCCGGGTTATTTAATTCAGCATTGGTTGCCTGTCCATTGTCTCCGGTATATCCCGATTTTCCTGTGCCTGCAACTGTAAAAATAATGCCTCCGGTATTTATCTTGCGTATACGGTCATTTGCGAAATCGGTAATGTAAATGTTCCCAGTAGCATCTACAGCCACCTCAGTGGGATTATTTAACTCGGCAGCAGTTGCCTGCCCGTTATCGCCAGCGAAGCCTTGGCTATGGTCTCCTGCAATTGTATTAATATTTTGAGAGAATAGTGCTAAGGGTAGATTAAGTAAGAAAATAAATAAGGGTTTAGTAATGGTTCTCATATTGAGTGTTTTAGGGTTATTTCTCTTATCAAATATACAAAAGCTGTATTTATCAATATTTGACTCCGTTCTTTAGCCTTGGTTTAAAGCCAGATATACTTAGGTATAGTAATGGGTTATTTACACGCCATATGCCTAACTTTGTATAAATAAACATACTATGGAACTCAATAAGAATAAGATGCAGGTTGAAATATGGAGTGATATTATGTGCCCATTCTGCTATATAGGTAAACGTAAATTCGAAAGGGCACTTGAAGGCTTTTCTAATAAAGACAATATTGAAGTAGTTTGGAAAAGCTATCAACTGGCACCCGATATGGAAACAACTCCTGGCAAAACAATTCACCAGTACCTTTCTGAACGAAAAGGGGTTAGTATAGATGAAGCAAAGCGAATGAATGATTATGTTACCGATATGGCAGCAAAAACCGGTTTGGTATATAATTTCGATAAGGCTGTTGTTGCAAATTCATTTAATGCCCACCGATTAATACACCTTGCAGGTGAGCATGGTAAGCAGAGCGAGGTTAAGGAAAAGCTACTTGCTGCTTATTTTACCGAAGGGAAGAACGTAGATGATATTGATATTCTTATTAAAATAGGTACCGAAGCAGGCTTAAATACGAATGAAGTAAAGGCTGCGCTTACCGGCGACACGTATGCGAACGAAGTAAGAAATGATATTGATGAAGCCAACCAGCTGGGTGTTAACGGAGTACCTTTCTTTGTATTTAACCGCAAGTACGCAATTTCAGGCGCGCAAGAAACCCAATCGTTTACACAAGCATTGGAAACATCTTTTACCGATTGGAAGAAGATTAATGCAATAATGGAACTGGAAGCTACAGGTGGTCCTGTATGCACACCTGACGGAGAATGTAAATAAGGCTTTCAATTCATTATATTTGTAATAAGGGTATAATGAATGAAACATCTTTACATAGTTTCTTTTTTTCTTTTAATAACTCTTGGTGCACATAGCCAAAAGGACACCGCTTTTATGTACACTTATGGCGGCGTGCAAAATGACGGGTGTGCTCAAATACGTCCCACCACAGATAAAGGATATATATTGGTAGGATCTACTGCAAGTTACGGGATTGGAGGGAATAACATATTTGCGGTAAAAATAGATTCGTTATGCAAACCACAATGGTCGCGTGTATTCGATACAAGGCAAATACAAGTAGGGTACAGTGTTACACAAACTTCTGATAAGGGCTATGCCTTTGCCGGGTTCACAGATAATTATACTAATGGATACGATGCCTATTTAGTAAGGACAGATTCTAATGGCTTTGTATTATGGGATAAAACCTATGGTGGCAAAAATTGGGATTTCGCCTATTCAATTAAACAAACCAGCGACAGTGGTTTTGTTATGTGCGGCCAAACGTATAGTTATGGTTCAGGTAATGGCAACGTATACGTAATACGTACTGATAAGAACGGTGATACACTCTGGACAAAAGCGATTGGTGGCTGGGGATGTGATGTCGGGAATGATATAGAGATACGAAATGATTCACTTTACTTAATTGTAGGCTCAACTACAAGCTTTGGCAATGCTGATACCAATGTCTATTTTATTGAATTAAATAGTAACGGGGTTTTACTATCGTCAAAAACCTATGGTAGTAAGTTTACAAGTGTTGCTAAGGCCATAACACCAACAAATGATGGTGGATATATGATTACCGGTAGTATTGATAGTATATATAAAGGCATTGCCGGAGAATTGCTCTTAAAGACTGACAGTGCAGGTAATTGCCAATGGATGACACAAGCTACTAATGGCAAGTGGAATGATAGAGGGCAAGATATAATTGAGGCTCCGGATACCACATATTTAAGCATTGGCAGTAGCGATGGAGGAGGGTATGGTTCATCATCGGTGCATATAATGCGCCACAACGCAACCGGGTTTTATTTAGCGGGCCCATCCATGGGTGGTAACAATGCACAATTTGGAAGCTCTTTAACCATAGGCGCTAACGGAAACGTATTGTTCGCCGGTTCTACCAGCAGTTATGGCCAGGGCGGGTTCGATATGTATGTAATTCGCTTAAAGAACGACTCTATGGCTCAGAATTATGCCCAGGTTGTAACAAGCTATGCAGCAGTTCCTTTCTTTGTATCGGTTCCTACCGAACAAACATATTCTCCAGGTATAAAAGCTTTCCCCAACCCGGCTAAATCATATACCAATATTATTGTACAAGGTGTTGGCGAAGAAAATTATTGGCTGGACATGGTGAATGAATTAGGTGAAGTTGTGTTACCTAAAACAGTTTTTCCGCATAGCTATCACGGTCAATCTATCTTACACATGAATACATCTAATCTTTCGTCAGGCATTTACATTTATTCTATTTACACAACTAACAGAAAAGTAGCTACAGGCAAACTGGTTATTAGCCAATAAGTACCTTTATTTACCAATCATTTCTATATCTTAGTACCCTGATTACCGGAATTAAAACAACCACTTTCATGAAGGCCTTTGTAGCATTGTTTTTTTGTTTGTGCTTTGCTCAAACATCAATTGGCCAGACGTACATAAGCGACAAAAATAGTATTGACACCCATATACAGAACGAACAGGAGGCACGAATAGAATCGACCAGACACATAATACATTTCCGCATGACCTATAATCCTATAAAGCTTGTATTGTTCGTACCTCTTTACTTATATCAGAAATTCATTTCTGAACAAGTATCGGCTGTTTGCGAGTTTGAGCCTTCATGCTCTAATTTTGGGTTGCAGGCAATTTCTCAGTTAGGTTTTATAAAAGGTTTGTTTTTTACTGCCGATAGGCTTACCCGTTGTAATGGTAATGCACAAACTGAAACAAAATATTATTTAATAGATCATAACAGCGGCAAGGTAATAGATGAACCGATTATGTATAAAACAAGGAATTAGTATACTATTCCTGTTGTTTTCCTCTATTGCTTATTCTCAAAACAACAGTTTTGATACTGTTGCTTTTTACAATCACCTTTTAGCTGAGAATTTATACCCGGAACAAATTGCATTTAATAATCAGCTACTGAAAGATAATTATGTAAGCTCTCAACAGAAAGATAGCTTGTACCTGAATATTTCAATAGCCTATTGCAGACTCGGATACACTGATTCTGTAAATGCGACACTCTCAAAAATTTCACCCATTCCGGTTTTCTCGGTACACGCTTCGGGTGTATTTCTCTCTTTATTAATATTAAACAATAAGTACGATAAGGTTAATGGTTTTATCGCCACCAGTACGCCAGAGCATCTGCCCACTAATTATTATGAAGCTAAGATTTCCGTTAAAATGCTTATGCGCCAATCTACTATAAACGATACTGATATCAATAAACTTTCTCCACAAATGCTGAATATAAAAACCGAATATGAGCATCCTCCGCATCATTCGGCATTTTTGGCAGGGCTTTACTCAGCAGTATTACCAGGCATGGGTAAACTTTATTTGGGCTATGGACAGGAAGCACTATCGGGGTTTGTTGCTAACGCGGCCTTGGGCACCCAGGCAGCTGAGTCATATTTTAGAGCCGGACCTAACAGCGCTCGCTTTATTCTTTCAGCAACACTGTTTGGTTTGTTTTACGGAGGCAATATATGGGGCAGTATAGTATTGGCTAAAAAGCAAAAACGCGATCATTTAAAGCAGGTAGATTATGAAATATATAATTACTATAATTCTTGCATTGGTAATAGCGCAAAGTGATGCCCAACTGGCAGATTCAGTTTCGGCTAAGCTATTACATAATGAAGTTTTATTTTGGCAGGCCCAAAATGATTCAGTACGTTTTTATGCATTACTGAACAAAGCCAACATTGATAAAACTGCTGAAGCTTACGAAAAGGCGCTGGATGAGCTTTACAGGGCAAGTAAATATGCAACTACTAACAACGAGTTATCTGAACTGAATTATCAAAAAATGCTGAATTACTTTTTGAGCAGCCAGTACAGTTTTTCGAGTGAAATGACATTGGATAGTCTTGGTGTCGGAAATCATTATCATGAGTATTTAACAATGAAACTATATTCAATGATTGAGATGGAGAAGTGGGACAGATGCAAAAGTGAATTACTGCGGCTTTGTAATAGAAATGATAGTGTAAAAGCTAATGAAATAACACATTTACCTATCAGTTATAAATATAAAGATCCTGAAAAAAGCAGGCGAATGTCTGCCATATTACCTGGCCTTGGCGAAATATACGCAGGTTATACATTTAAAGGAATCACTTCCTTTATTATAAATGGGGGCTTCCTTGCCTTTATGGGATACAATATTTATACGCATTATTATATAACAAGTGTTGTTTCCGGATTTTATCCATTTACTAAGTTCCATTCTGGCGGCAAACGGTTAAGTGCTATACTTGCAGATAAGCATAATACAGTGGAAGCAGGGAAGCTTAAAAACAAATACCGGGAAGAAATGTACTCGCTTATTCATTGAGTGCATTTCTTCCAGGTACTATAGTATATTATCTGTTTTACTTAAAGTCGAAACGCGCCAGCTTTGACTTAGCAGCGCTGAAAGATATAAAGCAGCAATAGACTCCACCGTGGTAAGCCGGAACAATTACTTCACTATCACTAATTTTCAGATAGCTTTTAGGCAAAAGTGCAACCTTATTATCCTTGTTACTAAATAAGGTTTTCTTATCAAATTGACCTTCTTCAGTAAGAGTTACCAATACAGCAGTAGATTTACCAGGATTCCTCATAACCTTAAGTTTCTTTCCAGACTGAATGTTAGCCGGATCCATGTTTGAAGGGTTCTCATTATAAACGATATACATTTTATCATCCTTTGCAGCTAACATATAAGAAAGGTATATACCGCCATCATTAACTGTATGCTGGTATTTAGGAATGTCGGCTGTCCACTTAATTGAACCATCAGGGTTAATGTTTATGGCAATAATATTGTTCCTCACGTAGTGATAATCGGTGTGTGTCCCGTTTTTATCAGTATAACTAACCGTGTAGTCATAACTATATTCAGCCAGTAATACCGAGCCTCCATCATTTCTACGTATAAAGTCTTTTAATTTAAAATCATTCGAAATTCCTTTGCCTTTATTGGCTTTTCTTTCCGAGGTTAAGTCAGCTATAAAATCCTTATCGAGGTCTTTTAAGCCGGTAGCATCAATTTGCTTAGTAGTTTTGTTTAGCCTCATAAAAAACACACCGCTAATATCACCTTTGGCTGTACCTGTGGTATTGCCATACAAACCCGCACAAACAACATCTTTATCATCATCAGGGCTAAAAGAAATACCGTCAATATACTTACCCGGTAGTTTTATATCGTATTGTGTTACTGCACCATCGCCTTGAGTAGATACCGATATAAGCTCATAGTAATAATCAGCTTCCCCTTTGGTCTTTTCTTTTCTTTCTAGCACAATTTTAGCCATCATGTATATATTTCCATCGTTAGAATAAGTAATATCATCAAGTGAGAAGTACTTATCCTTAAATGGCAATTCCACCTGCATTTTCTTTATTTGATTCAATGTTTCATCATATATACTGAATGTATATTTTTCGCCTGCATATTTTTCATAAGGCGGTATGTCCATAAGTAAAAACTTTGTCGAATCATTTGACATTATAACACCAAAGGCACCACGATTAAATTTGCTTTTAGCATCTATACTTTCCAGTGTCTTCAAGCTACCTGTAAGCTTTCCGCCATTATCTATTTGCTGTATATATAAGCCATTAGTTTTGGTTTTTCTATCATATTTGGTAACGGTTACGTAAAAATTATTTTTCATCGGCAATAAACCATTAAAAAGGTAATCGTTAGATATTGACTTACCTGGCGCGTTTTTAGGCCCCTTGCCAATTAAAGGATATTCCGCAGTTATTTGAAGATCGTTCAATCCATATTTTAAAATGGTAGTGTTTTTAAGGGTGCGTTTTAAACCAAATAAAAAACCAGCTCTTTTGCCAATTAGTGTAGTTGAGGAAAAGCGGTCCTCAGCATTGAATTTACCCCAGTAAACATTTACATTTTGAGCAAAAGATACTCCAAAGCTCAATACAATTAGGCCTAGTAAAACAATAGTTTTTCTCATGGTGAAGTAGTGTTAGTAGTAAAATATTTATATTTGAGCGGTAAATGAATATCACCACAAAGATAAAAAATTTAATAAATACCACAACCTAATGAAAAAATTACTCGTAGGCATTTTTGTTTTTACTGCTACCGTTTTGGTGGCTCAGAACGGGCAAAGCACTAAAATAACCGTGTTTAAACCCACTAACGGCAAACCGGAAAATGTAACAAAGGCCGACTCACTTGCCTCGATAGAGCATAACTGCATAAAATGGAATTATTTTTTACTTGGCAGAGGTGTTTTTATGATGAACTATGAGTTTTTAATAAAAGGAAATTTGACTGGAGAAATTGGCCTTGGCCTTGCATATAGAGATTTTATTTTTGAAGTAATGAAAGGCATGGATGGTAATGGAAATTCTTATTGGGCGAATGATGGGACGCCTACCATCCATTTATGTGGTGAAGGAGGGTTACGCTATTACTTTACAGAGTTGGATAACTTTGAAGGTGCATATGTAGGCTTATCATTAAGTTACAGGCCATATTCGTTCCCTGGCTCACCCAATATTGGCCAATATGGTACACTTATTCCGGGATATAACTTTTTTGATACACAGTTTAAAATAGGCTACCAGTATGAGTCGAGATATTCTGACTTTACTTACGATACATACATTGGTTTTGGATACAGGAATGCAACCTTAAATTATTACGAACAATCAAATACAAATTATGGTGTTACTTATGTTCCACAAACGATACATGAGTCGTTCCCACAATTTTTATTTGGAGCTAAAATAGGATATTCATTCTGATGAAGTTTGTCGATTAACGCTTTACGTCGATCACGTCATTCAGCTTATGCAACTCTAATACATTACCACTTTCTGTTTCCCTGGCCATAGGTACAAACTTTTTATGGAATTGTATTTCTGAAAAAATGTAGGAAGTACGTTTTTGTACAACACTCGAAAATACTTCATCAAAGCCACGTATAAGCACATACAATTCTACGTCTGCATTCTTATAGTCTTCGGCATTCATACCATACAAAGGACTTTTTTCATCAATAGGGTGTACGATGGTCCAGTTAGCTATAAGGCTTTCAATTTTACTGCGTTCCAAATCGAGCCTGAAAAACCTGTATGATGATTTACCATTTTCTGTAACCAGCATACCAAGGTTTACAATTATCTCTACATCGGTAAGCACATGCTTGTCCTTATAAGAAACTATTCTGAACATTAAACCTGTATGATCTTGAAAAGGGCTTACCAATGCCTGTTCACTGAAGATAAGGTAGGGCTTGGGCCTTGCAAAACGGCCATAAATAAGACCGGTTGCTATTGCGAATGAAAGAAAACCTGTAAGCGCTTCAATAGATGCAATAACATTTGCCCCATCGCCAATGGGGTTAACCCTGCCATAACCAACTGTGGTAAATGTTTGGGTGCTGAAATAAAATACATCTTTAAGTTTTTGCCAGGTGGTAATACCCGTCAAGCCCTGCAATTCGTCAACTCCTATTGCAAAGTAAACGCCGGCAAATAAAAAACTAAACCCAAAATAAAAAGCCAGTATAATGGTTACGAATTTCCACAATGGAATAGTAAGCATGGCTTGAAAAACACTAAACTTATCGAAAAAGCTAATGCCTTCCCGGCGTTGGTTCATAGTGCCATCCTTATTTAAAAAACGGCCGCTATTGCTACTGGCATTCGTGCCAAAGCCTGTGTCTTTATTTTCTTTTGATGAAATATGTAAATGCCGGTGGTTCGCCATTAACGCTTACTAGAATCCTGATTCCATTTGCTTTTTAAGCCTTACAGCTTCTTCACGGGCTTTAATCGCAAAGTCTTTACCATTGCTTGCATAAAGTATACTGCGCGAAGCATTGATCAACAAGCCACCTTCGTTAGTGCTTCCGTTTTTTATAACTTCAGCCATATCGCCAGCTTGTGCACCAACACCGGGTACTAAAAAGAAATGTTCAGGTAATATTTTGCGGATACTGCTTAACGATGATGCCTGGGTGGCTCCCACAACATACATCATATTATCGGCAGTGCCCCATTGGCACGATGTTTTAAGTACTTGTTCGTATAAATAACTTCCGTCTTGCAATTTCTGCATCTGAAAGTCTTTAGAGCCTTCGTTAGATGTTAAACCCAATAGAATGCTCCATTTACCTTTATAATCAAGGAAAGGCGAGATAGAATCTTTACCCATGTAAGGGGAAAGAGTTATAGCATCTACATCTAAGTCATTAAAAAATGCCTCGGCGTACATGGCTGCTGTATTCCCAATATCACCGCGCTTAGCATCGGCAATTACAAAACTATTTTCCGGTAATAATTCAATAGTGCGCTTAAGCACATCCCATCCTGCTTCGCCCATTGCCTCGTAAAAAGCAAGGTTAAGCTTATATGAAACACACAGGTCATGCGTTTCTTCAATAATGCTTTCATTAAACTCCACTACCGATTTTGGTGTTTTACTAAAAGTAGATGGAAGTTTATTAATGTCGGTATCTAACCCTACACAGAGAAATGTTTTCTTCTGGTGTATAAGGGTGCTAAGTTGGGTACGAGATAAATGTCTCCTCATTAAACTGTCGCTGTATAGCCCTCTTTAAGGCGCTCAGTATTTTCTGCCACTTGCAGGGCATCCAATATTTCCTGAATATCGCCATTGAGGAATGTTTGCAAATTATGTGCTGTGTAGCCTATACGGTGGTCGGTAATACGGCTTTGTGGGAAATTATAGGTACGAATTTTGGCAGAACGGTCGCCACTTGATACAAGACTCTTACGCTTTGCAATATCTGAGCTCCTGCGTTTTTCAAGTTCTATTTCATATAACCGAGAACGTAATACCTTCAACGCCTTATCGTAGTTCTTTATCTGCGAACGTTCATCCTGGCATTGTACAACCATACCGGTTGGTATGTGCGTAAGCCTGACAGCAGAGTAGGTAGTGTTTACTGACTGTCCGCCGTGGCCTCCAGCACAAAATGTATCTTTACGTATGTCTGATTCTTTTACATCAACGTCCACGTCTTCTGCTTCCGGCATAACAATAACGGTAGCGGCAGATGTATGCACGCGCCCCTGGGTTTCGGTGTTGGGTACACGTTGTACTCGGTGTACACCTGCTTCATATTTTAATACACCATAAACACCGTCACCATGTACCTCAAATATTACTTCCTTATACCCACCCGAAGTACCTTCAGCGGTACTAACCATTTCAATTTTCCACTTACGGGCTTCGCAATAGTTAACATACATACGGAAAAGGTCACCAGCAAATAACGATGCTTCGTCGCCACCTGTACCTGCGCGTATTTCAACTACGCAATCTTTGGCATCTTCAGGGTCTTTAGGTATGAGCATTACTTTTAATACTTCTTCAAACTTATCCTGTTGTATCAAAAGCTCATCTAACTCAGCCTTGGCCATTTCACGCATTTCCTGGTCCTTTTCCTTAAAAAGCATATCCTTAGCCGACTGAATATTGCCCATAATGTTCTTATACTCATTAATGGTAGGGCAAATCTTTCCCAAGTCCTTATATTCTTTATTAAGCTTGGCAAAAAACTTAATATCCGAAAGGGTTTGAGGGTCAGATAGTTGTTGTTCTATCTGAGCATATCTGTTTAATACATCTTCTAACTTCTCGAGCATTGTGCTTGGTTCTAAATTCGTGCAAAGATACGCTTTTTAGCCTAAAACCCTGAGGCTGCATCCTCTTTACTTTTGAATAATTAGCTTCCCAGAAGAAATAAGGGTCCCCATTTGTTCGGTTAGCCTGTAAAAGTAAATACCATTGGGCTGGGCGCTTAAGTCTAAAGATTGTTGGCCATATAATAAAGTAGTCTGAGAATAGATCTCCTCTCCTAAAGCGTTATAAATACTGAGCTTAGTGGCATTATTGTGCGTCAATTCAGCATTATTCAGCAGAATAGAGAACTTCCCGTTATTGGGGTTAGGGTACAGTATCATTGAGCCTGATACTGCACTGTTTTCATTAATGCTTGTTAACGCACCACAACCACTATCGGAACAACCATTAGTAGAGATAGCTGATGCAGAAACAAAACCTTTACCACAAGCATACAAAACACCTGCATTGGTTATTTTAATATCATATACAGTATCGGTAAGAGGGTAAGTATTTTTAAGGGTAAGAGATGAATCATATATTATTACACTAGCATTACTACCCACGTATATATTCTCACTGCAATCTAAGTCTATTCCGCCAGATAATTGCTGATTAGGGTTTACCGTAACGCTATCTATAATTGAACCTGTACTCGGGTTCCATCTACGTATTTTATTACCGTCGTAAGTAACCAGCAGATGTGCATCTGCAACAATTCCATTATACCCGTTACCACTATATAAATACGGAGCCGACGATAATGCAGGGTAATAGGAAACAGAAGCTAGTTCGGTGAAAGCAGACCTATCAAATACCTGATACGCTGTGGGCGACAATGTAGCAACAGGCACCTGTAGTACTATATTATTATAACCCGTATAACTTGCACTTGCCGATGCAGCCGTAGCAAAATAACATTTACCATGTCCGTCGAGCGCCATCATAGAAATATCGTGATGTGTAGCACCGGCACCTGCACCAAGTATATTTACAGGAGTCATACTAACACAAGCTGTATCTAGAATCGCTGCTTGGTAAACCGGCGAACCTCCATCACCCGCACCAATAATAACGTTGTTATTACAGTAGTCGAATGCCATGCGCCAAATTTCATTTATATTACTATTACCGGAAAAGGAAGCAACCAATGAGCCTGATGAATTTATTTTTTTTACTAAACATCCGCTTCCCGAAATATCAAGACCTTCGGCTACATAAGATGTCCCACTTCGCTTATCAGTTGTAAATGCCCCATAATAGTAATCGCTTTTAAAACTATATGTAAAGTTTAAACTAAATGTCCATTGTATAGCACCAGTTGAATTATGTTTCTGAAGCTCATATTCTGAGTTATCACCACTCCCCATTACATAAACATTACCTTGTGCATCGTATTGTAAATCGTAAGCTTTATTAGATCCAATAAAGTTAGGGTTGCTAATCCAAGGATCTATAATTAGTGTTTTGTTTTTATTGCGAAACCCAGTGGTAAAAGAAACCATATTATCATGAACTGCGAATAAAGAAGTAATATTATTCCCATCCTCATCTTTTGCAGTAGGGGTATGGTCTATAAAAGTGCCTACCGACGAAGATATAACTACATTCCCGTCAACCATACTTATTTGTGCTCCATTGTATTTCATTTTAAATGCTGAAACATCGGCACCCGGATGAACAATCACGTCGTATTCAACTCCCCCTTTTTCAGGATAGTAAAATACAAGATCAATGCCTTTGTATATGTCATGATAAATCAGTTTTTGCCATGCATGAGCCACTATTGATGGCATTCCTGATTTTGTGCTAGGATTAGAATAAGTAAAGTAATTGCTGACCGGTTGCTGCACTTCCACCTTTACATTCCGGTTGGCCCCTTCCCATGTTAACGACATATAATGCGGAACTGTTTTAAGCTTAGCATCTGCGTCATTCGTTTCATCGTCTTCATCCTTTACTATATCATTCTGCTGAAAGGTGATAGTATTCGCTGAGAAGAATAGCTTTATTTTTCCTTTTTTTGTAAAATAGAGAATTGGGGTTGCGATTTCAGATGTTTGTGGATTATTAAACTGTCCGTTATTTTCAACAAACACATCTTGCCGAAACAGACTGCTCTTTATAGATAAGGGGCTGCTTTGTTGTGCTTCAGATACAACACAAAGTATTACTGAAGCAAATAAAGTTATAGCTTGTTTTTTCATAAGAGTGGGTTGTTATGAATTACTAAGTTACTTAATTATTGTTACGTAAGGATACGTTAAATGCTTGAGAAAGTATCCGTGTAAAAAGAAAATTTACACATACTCAAACTCTCCGTGCTTACCAGAAATAGTAAGCTTTTTGCCTGAGTACTTTTCTACACGGCCAATAACTTGCGCATCAATGTTATACTTAGCAGCGACGGCAATTATGTTTTGTGCAGCTTCAGCAGGTACGTAAAGCTCAAGGCGATGGCCCATATTAAATACCTTATACATTTCATCCCACTTGGTACCTGCATTTTCCTGAATGACAGTAAATATAGGCGGAGTATCGAAAAGGTTATCCTTTATAATATGCAAATCGTTTGCAAAGTGCAATATTTTGGTTTGCCCGCCACCTGAGCAGTGTATGGCTGCATGTATATGCGGCCTGTAACTTCTGTAAATCTCCTGCATTACCGGAAAATAAGTGCGGGTAGGTGAGAGGATCAATTTACCAATATCGGTAGTGTATTTCTTATTATGCCATTCAACAGTTATCTTTTCAGTCAGTTTTTTCTTGCCACAGTAAACCAAATAACCAGGTACAGCCGGATCATATGACTCTTTGTATTGTGCAGCATAACTATGATCTAAGGTATCGTGGCGGGCCGATGTAAGGCCATTGCTGCCCATACCGCTGTTGTAATCATCTTCGTAGGTAGCCTGGCCAAAAGAAGCTAGCCCAACAATTACATCGCCGTCGCGTATCTTATCAGCCGATACTACGTGGCTGCGCCTCATGCGGCACACAACAGTTGAATCTACTATTAATGTCCTTACTAAATCTCCCACGTCAGCAGTCTCTCCACCAGTAGAGATAACACTAATATGATGCTTGCGAAGCATATTAATAAACTCTTCAGTGCCATTTATCAGGGCAGCAATTATATCGCCATTAACAAGATTCTTGTTTCTGCCAATGGTAGAAGAAAGTAGCATATTATCAACCGCGCCGGCACAAAGCAGGTCATCGGTATTCATTACAATAGCAT
>Ga0206844_10257_pt1 | contig 15299 bp, 14 predicted proteins | sample Alteio_BWOrgCont_22_FD_152907 | JGI IMG/M metagenome (GOLD analysis project Ga0206844, IMG submission 152907) | Enriched cells from forest soil in Barre Woods Harvard Forest LTER site, Petersham, Massachusetts, United States -... | ecosystem: Environmental > Terrestrial > Soil > Temperate forest >...
CTTCTTCGTCGATGAAAGATCGCCGCACAAACTGCGCGAGGACGTGCCGCAATCTTCATGGCATAATCGGACCCTTGGGAAAATGAAGAATGGCAAGACAACAACTGGATAGAACAGCGCACCGCCGGTCGAGCGCAGGCTGAGGAAGCTCACGACGGCGGGAAGGATTTAGGATCGTGGACCCTATTTTACTCGCGCAGCCGCAAAAGCGACCTGACACTCACCTCCGAGTGTTGCGGTGCTAGTTGGCGTAAACCCTTCTTCAGTTCTGTCCCGGGAAAATAAAGGTCGCTCGCGAGTACCGTGACCGACGCGTATGGAACCTGAAGCACGGAATACGTAACATCGTATTCGGCGATATGGCCGCAGACACTCTCATCGTGTGTTGCCTGATCCGTGTAAGATCGCGTGAAGGGGCATTCGGTTGCTCGATCAACGGGAAAGGCTGCCGCAACGCCGCGATCGTTCATGCCCAGGAGCCCTCGAGGTCCGAACGTCAGGCCTTCGATACCCTGGCCGGTAAACTGGATTGTGTCCTGGAAGATAAGTCCATTGCATGGCCCTTGCGGGGACCATCCGAGAAACTTTCCTACCGGGTCTCCGATTAAGCCGAAGAGACCAGTGATTCCCGACCCGATTGCGCCAAGACCGGCTGCACCGACAACCGAGGAGACAACAGTGTCAAGAACCTTGAGCTCGACTTGCTCCGCCTGTTCGTCACTGAGCTGCGAGTCGCTCGTATTCTGGCCAGAATATACGATCGTGATCACGTCGTTCGGAGCAAGCTCCAGCGGCCCGACGGTCCAGTCGCTGGACATGTTGTTGCCGGTGCGAGGCCCTAACGCCGCCGCCAGAATGGTCGAGCCAGTTGCCGTATCAGGGAATGTTGCAGCGCCCCTCCCCCGTTCAACTTGATTCACGAATACGCTAAAGGTTGTAAGCACGTCGTCCTGCAGCTTACCTCGCTGATCTTTGCAATCTAATCTTATGAGTCTGAATCCGTAGAATGCCAAGGTTCGCCTCCGTACGACTTATTTACTGGAGAGCAATAAGAATTGGTATGAGACCCTGACCGCTTTGCAATGGCCTCAAGGCCTTGCCCAGGACAGCGCCAAAAGCCCTTGCGGGATCCACTGCCTTCATGGCGTAACCAGGTGCATCAGCCGTCGTCAGCAAATCTCCGACGCCTACAGGCGCATTTCGGGCATCCACCTTGCAAAACACCTTTCCAAGCAGGCCAATCGTCGATCGCTGCTTTGGGTCGGACGATCTATCGAGAACTATGCCAGGCCTGTAGTGACCGGCGCCTGAGACCACACCCACAACCCGCTTGTCATATGCCGCGTCGCTGGCGCGCACTTCGCCTGCGCCTCCGAGAACCATGACAGTTCCAGGCTCCGCAAGTTGAGCAACATCGAATTCTTCAGCACAATCAGCGTTGACAAGCCGGATGTCACCCGTAACTTCGACATCGCCTTCGAATCGACCGGCCAGCTTGCTGCTCCTTGCCAGCAGGGCGATACCCGTCTGACTTGTAGCGAACATGCCCGCCCCGCTTGTACTCCATCCCTCTGTGCCCGCGCCTTGTATGGACGTGCCACGAACGCCGGCGGATGACTGACTCTGACCACTTACGCCATAGTTGCTTACGCTCCAGCCTTCGGTGCCGCTACCAGTCTTGGATTCACCGTAGAGTCCCGGCCCAACGTCACTGGAACCAGTTACTCCACGGCCATTGGCGGCGACGCCTTGGATACCAAATCCAGTGGTGTCATTCGCGCCATAGACCCCAGCGCCGTAAGGGTTATGGCAAACGCCAAATATCCCGTGCAATTTGTCGCTTTCTCCAGCGATACCGGCATTTTCGATGCTCTTGCCGAAGACACCCTGGTAGGTGTCACTGATACCTACGACGCCTCTGCGCCCCGTGCCTACAACGCCGTCTCCACCGGCAGTATTCGTACCTGCGACTCCAGGCACATTCAGATCGGCTGAATCGCCTTTGAGGTTTGGCATAAAAAACACGCTCCTTTGTCCTAAGATCAGGATGCCTTCTACCTCTCGGTCGAGGGCCTGTTCGCCCAAGCATCCTTAATCCAGGCGTTGAGGGCCTAGTAAAAACGCGACATTGTGAAAATATTTGTACTCACAGCTCACCCGACGAGAGTGCGCCTGGCCGCGCATCGCCGATCTGCGAGAGGAGCTGCCTGGGAGTGTCACCTCCAAGCAGTTGGAAATCATGAATCATGTGCATCTGGTCGTGATATCGAAGACTGTGGGCGATTTCGAGCCAAGTGCGGTGAGGCGAAGCGATCTTTGCGTCCAGTGCGCTCTGAAACCGAGCAACACGGGTATATAACTTGGGAGGCATTCCCACGGCACGCAGGAATTGCCGCTCAAACTGGCGCACTCCCAGGCCCGTCTTGCCCGCAAGCTCAGAGACGCTGCTGACAACTCCGCGTAATGAAAAAACATGCTCGGCAACCGCAAGCATGGTTTCTTTGCCGGGGACGCGCGCAGCCATCTCGATGAGATAATCTTCAATCACACGAACACGCTCCTCAAACGTCACACACTCCGCTGCACGATCCCTTATGGAGACAATCGGATTGGAAACCAATCCGGCGTCGTAGGCCCGATGTGTTATTTCGTGGAGTGGAATGCCGAAGAGGCGCGACAGTCCGGACGGTCTAAAAAAAATCCCGAAGGAAATGACTCCCGGCCTTAGTTCAATCTGGGAACCTCCAACCTGTGCCCCGATGATTGCCTGCCTGGGAGTCGTCAGCTCGTACCCCGCCAAATGATGCACCCTGTAAGGAACACCGAATTGAAACTCGAGCATCTGCTCCAGGCGCGCCGGTATCGGCTCGAACACAAACAGCGCGCCGGACTCAAACGGATGTACCTCGCGCTGAGCAAAGACCCGCACGAACTCCCGCAGTGATGCTTTGGGAAGCGCCGTCTGAAGCGCAATCATGGTGCGCGGAGTATATCTTGCACCGATGGAACAAAACTAGCAGGAAAAGCGGCGCCCCGAGCTGATTAACTGCCAATCAGGGTTGTGTGCAGGTAGACATCCTTACAAGAGCCAGCCAGGGGGATCACGCCCGTCGCCGACACGACATACGCTCGCGTAGACGGGGGAGAGATGATTGTATGATCCATGTCATGCGCACGGACCTTGCGGCTGCCGGAAATCGGCATGTGGCTCTCGGGCACCCTCAGCTGGGACGCTTAACGAAGATGATCGGCATTTTTCTGATTGTTTTGTCACTGGGCGGATGCCGGCATCCTGCACAAGAACCCGTGACGCTGACTTTCCTCGATCCTGAGTGGTCGCACGACCTGACAGAACGCAATGTGCTACCAGATGAAAGATTGCTGGAGTTCACGCGGCAAACAGGAATTAGGGTCAAGCACCTGCCCACTCCGGAGCCCACTCTTGACCAGCTAGACATGGCGCGGGAGGTACTCGGAGAAGGAGCTTCAAGCTCCGATGTGTTGGGCATCGATGTAATCTGGCCCGGAACGTTGAGTCAGGATTTGATCGATCTGAAACCATATTTCGCAACAGAACTCTCTTCCGTAGGCCCGGATGTAGTCGCGAGCTACACGGTCAAGGGGAAGCTAGTTGCTATGCCATTTCATACCGACATAGGAGTCCTGTTTTATCGAAGAGATCTTCTTCAAGAGTATGGGTACGGTGCACCACCCAGGACATGGAACCAACTCGAGAAAATGGCCACCCGCATCCAGCGGGGAGAGCGTGCCAAAGGACAAAAGAATTTTTGGGGGTTTATATGGCCAGGTGCGGCCGGCGAAGGTTTGACCTGCAACGCGCTGGAATGGCAGAGGGCAGAGGGTGGCGGGAGTATCATCGAAGCCGACAACACGATCACCGTGAACAATCCTAACGCCATCCGCGCCTGGCAACGCGCTTCGCACTGGATAGGTTGGATCTCAACTCCCGACGTGATTTCCTATGAGGAATGGGATGCCGTCAACGCATTTTACTCCGGACAGGCAGCTTTTTTTCGTGGGTGGGCGCGGTCTTACTTTCTGAGCGTCGAGGCTGAGGCTAACCCGGCAATTCGAGACACAGCGAAGATCGGTAGCTCGAAGATTGGTATCACCAGTGTTCCAGGCGGCAACAATGGGCAAGCCGCAACTTTGGGCGGGTTCGGTCTCGGAGTTTCCCGATCGGCAGTTCATCCCTCTGAAGCAGTGGAGTTGGTCCGATTCCTTGTTCATGAAGAAATGCAGTCTGAGGTGCGCTCGCATTCCAATGCACTGAAGCAGCCTGAGCTGCACGAGGTGCCCGCAATATTAATGGTGTACTCTGATTTTGCTCACGTTGGGCGGGGAACTGGCGTGGTAAATCGACCCGCTACGATTGTTGGACAGAGATATGAGGACGTGGATCACGCTTATATCCGGGCAGTCCGTTCTGTTTTAACGGGCAAAACCAAAGCACCCGAAGCTGCGAAAGAGTTGGAAAAGGAACTAGTTGGGATTACCGGATTCAAGACGGGACCGCCGAACGGAATTCGAAATCACAAGGATCAGACTGCGGAACCGGTTCGCTAGCGAGGTCACCTGCAGGCCGTTCGACGGGAGGCTGGTCCGTGGGAAACTCAAGTGACGATAGTGCATGACTCACACCAACAGCCCGACTCGATTTTCTGGATGGCTGAGGCATGCGTTGGCGAACATTCCATTCCTCTACCGCGTCAACATCCATCGCCGCCTGACACTGTGCTTTATCTTCGTCATTGTGCTGATGTTGGTTGGCAATGGCGTCCTCCTTTGGCAGTTGCACTTGATCCGTGTCCAAGTGGAACGTTTGAACGGTGTAAACGAAGAGCTCATCGAGGTGCTGCGGGTACATACCGGTCTCCTGTCAGTCTACGATAGGCTCGGTGTTTTGGCGCGTTCCGAAGACTCTGCCCGGTTGCTGAAAGAATCGGCCACGCTTCGGAAGGGCCTTCTTGACGACGCCCAGCGCACCTTGGCCACCTTCAATCACCTGCCTCCCGAGATGAAGGTGGACCAGACAGTGCTGCCAACTCTGGAGTCAATTGAGCGTACCCTGCCGTCACATCTGGATGCGATCACATCCGCGGCCGCATCGGGAGAGTGGGACGCTGTGCGTTTCCGGATCGAGAGACAAGTTCAGCCGCTGGAATCCCTGAGCTCCGAGTTAGTCAAAGATGTAACCCGCGAGGTTGAAGAGCAGCGCGCGCGAGCAGCTTTAAATATTTCGCGTGCAGAACGCCGAATCTTTCTCGCTGTGCCAATCACGGGATTCGTCACGCTCTTGATTGCCGCTGGCCTCGGGGTAGCAATCACCCGCAGTATCACGGAGCCGCTGGGGCGGGTAGTAGAGGGGTCCAAAGCGTTGGCACGAGGTGAGTTTGAGCACCAGATTTCGGTGATCGGAGCGGACGAGCTCGCTCACCTCGGACTAGTGTTCAACGATACGGCCCGCAAACTCCGTGACCTTTACGAGGATTTGCGTGGCAGGGAAGAGAAGCTGCGGCGCAGCGAAGCATCTCTGCTCGAGGGCCAGAGATTAACTCACACGGGCAACTGGAGACATGATATTTCATCGGGGAAAGTGACAACGTCGCCTGAAGTGCATCGAATATACGGCGTCACACCCGATGACGATCCCACAGCCGCTGATTTCTTTTTCAATAGACTTCATCCTGAGGATCGGTCGTTCGTAGAGCAGAAGTATGAAAAGGCACAGCAGTCGAAAACGAACTTTGAATCAGACTATCGCATTGTTCTTCCAGACGGGTCGATAAAACACATCCATAACATTGGCCATCCCATCCTGAACGAGTCGAATGTCATCGTGGAACTTGTAGGGACGGCGATGGACGTTACTGAACAGCGTCTCGCGCGCGCCGACCTGGAAAAGGCATTCGAAGAAATTAAGCTTCTGAAAGATCGACTTCACGATGAAAACCTTGCGCTGAGGGAGCAAATTGATCAGACATTCATGTTTGAGGAAATTGTGGGCTCGTCACCGGCCCTGCAAATCGTGCTCTCGAGCATTGTGAAAGTGGCTCCCACTGATTCCACGGTGCTTATCACCGGCGAAACCGGCACCGGAAAAGAACTGATTGCTCGCGCCATACACAAGCACTCGCAACGTTCCGGCCAGGCGTTCATCAGCGTAAACTGTGCGTCGATTCCTTCCCCCTTGATCGCCTCGGAGCTGTTTGGCCACGAGAAGGGCGCCTTCACCGGTGCGGCCCAGCGCCGCCAGGGCCGCTTTGAGCTGGCACACTCCGGCACGATTTTTCTAGACGAGGTTGGCGAGCTTCCCGCAGAGACTCAGATCGCCTTGCTTCGAGTACTCCAGGAGCGGCAGTTCGAACGAGTGGGGGGTAACAGAACTCTTTCCAGCGACGTTCGCGTCATAGCCGCGACCAACCGTGATTTAACCGCGGCCATTGCCGCGGGAACGTTTCGAGCCGATTTGTTTTACCGGCTCAACGTTTTCCCGATCGAGGTACCTCCTTTGCGCAAGCGGAAAGAGGATATTCCAACGCTGGTTGAGTATTTCGTTAAGCGATATGCACAGAAAGCCGGCAAGCAGATTCCCAAAATCGACATGAATACGCTGGAACGGTGCCAATCGTATGCATGGCCGGGAAATATCCGTGAGCTGCAAAACATCGTTGAGAGATCGGTGATCTTGAGCAGCGGCGACACTTTTTGGATCGAAAAGGCTTGGCTGGCAAACGTGCAGCCGCCCCGGCAGGAATCAGCAGGTCCTTTGCCGAACACTCTCCAGAATCAGGAAAGAGAAATTATTGAAACGGCCCTAGCTGAAAGCAAAGGGAAAGTCGCCGGCCCAGAAGGTGCGGCAGCGAAACTCGGAATTCCCCGATCGACGCTGGACTCGAAAATTAAGCAGCTGAAGATCAAGAAACACAAGTTTATCTCCGAATAAGTAATACCCTTCTAAGCTCCCGAGAATTCGGCACATGCCGATATCTCGTCATCCTAGCAATGCCTCCGGCCGCTTGTTTTCAATAGGTTGCAAGTGGCCTCTGGATTGCATTTCAGGAAGCCAGTGTCTGGGATGGCGGCAAATGCAGAGCATCGCGACAATACCGATGAGCTTGAGAATCGAGAGATCAGAGCGGCAGAGATTCACAGTGTTCACCCTAATTGGCCGTATCGAGGCGGAACATGTCGCGGAGCTCATTGAGATTTTTGATCGCGACTACCAAAACATCATTCTGGATATGGAAGAGGTCAGGCTCGCGGATCGCGGCGCAGTCAGGTTTCTAAGAGCCTGCGAGCAGTATGGCATGAAGCTTGAAAACTGTCCGAAGTACATCCGCGAGTGGATGGACAGAGAAAGAGATTGAGAGCGCGATTTTTCATTTGGACTATCTTTCTTGTTTCCTCACGTGCTAGCGACAATACTGCCCGCACGGCGTAACAAGGTGCTTCATTTTTGAGAGCAATCCCTTAAGCTCCTCGAGGATCTTCCGGCCTCGCAGTGTGAGCTCAAAGCCGTGTGATTCAGATCGACTTGACGTGAGAAAAGGTTGAGAGCGCGATGTTTCATTTGGACTATCTTTCTTGTTTCCTCACTGTGCTGGCGACAATACTGCTCGCACGAAAGTCTTGGATTGGACTCCTTATCGCAATCGTCAACAGCTTGATTGTCTGTGCAATTGGATTGCGAACGCTGCAGCTTGGCCTTATTCCGGCAAACCTGTTTTGCATCTGCGTATATGCGATCAGCATGCGGTCGTGGTTCAAGAAGCAAACACGCACGAATCGAGATCATACGCGGCCGCAGGATAGTGGGACGGTCGCGGACGGTGCTCCGATGGCCACTACTCTGGAGCATCGTACCGCGGCTGGTGCAGCCACGGGTGCTTTGTATTAAAGGCCAACATGCTCAGCGCTCCACGAGAACAGGTTCGCAACTCACGAAGGGATTAATGTGCATCGCCACTTTACGCTTGTTCTCCTTCTCCTGGGAGCTTCTGTCGTCGCTCAAGAATGTCCCGCGCCACATCCGGCAGCTCCCGTCGTAGTCCACGTGACTCCCGAGGAATACCCGATCGCCTCTCTCAAATCGCGTCTGATTCGCTTACTCACGGATTCCCTCATCGACGAGGGCCATGGCCTCGTGGATGTTGCACGCGAACGTCAAATCCAAAAACTGATGAAACAGATCAAGGAAGAATCAGCCTATGACCCTCATGGTCCACACGGGAACGAGGGCACAGATGATGCGCGACGCGCTGGTTCTCCCTCTCGAATCGACGGACAGAAGGCGCCCAATTCTCAAACTGAGATTCTGACAACCGCCATCCGATAGCTCCCGGTTTCTAACCGAGGCCCTTATCTTCACGAAGATGCCTTCCAACGGTTGTCTTCGGCACCGCTGACGAGCTTCGAGGCAACATGGCGCGAGCAACAGGAAAGGGATCACGAGGGGGAACAGTGAGAACACACCGTAGGAAACCAAAGATTTCAGACCGCGGCAATATTCTCATCTTTGACAAGGGCGTTGGTCGTGATCTGCGAAGAGCGCCGCAGCGGCGGGCACAGAGCCAACGAATAGATGCAGAGAGGATGGCAGCAATCGGCATGATGGCATGTTCGATATCCCACGATATGCGTCACTCGCTTTCGGCAATCTATGCGAACGCCGAGTTCCTCGAGCGCCGCGATAGATGTGCGAGCGCGCGGACTGATCTGCTGCTCGAAATTCAGGAAGCAGTGCTCGCGATGACTGAGCGCATTGATTCACTGCTTCAATTCGGTAGGAGTGGACTGAACAATCCGCTAGTCCCTGAGCGTATTGCATTCGTTCTTGAGAAAGCCGTTGCGGCGGTGAAGTCGCATCCAGACGGACGGAACATTTCCATCTCAGTCTGCGATGTCCCCCCGACGGAAGCGGACATCGATGCGAGGAATCTTGAAAGTGCCATATATAACTTGTTGCTCAATGCCTGCCAAGCTGCGACACGCTCAACTCAGGTACCTGAAGTGGAGGTCCACGCTACGGAACTGAATGAACAGATCTACATCACGATCTCTGACAATGGCCCTGGTATACCTGCCCCGGTTCGAAGAACCTTGTTTAGTCCGTTTGTGACCGCGGGAAAACCCAACGGAACAGGGTTGGGGCTCACCTTGGCTCGACGGATAGCCGAGGAGCACGGCGGTAGCGTTCGCCTCGTGGAATCGAGTCTGGGGAAAACGGTATTCACGCTCAGTTTAATGAAGAACAGGCCGCCACTACCTTTAGATCACCTGACAACTGGCAGAGCCGGCTTCGAAGTCTGCAGCAATCGATCTGCCAACCGCACTTAAAAAATCAGCGACCGAGTTAGGCGCTCATTGAAATGAAGGGGCTTGAACTGGCCTACCCGGTTATTTGTACCAGCGAGATTGTTAGTGTAGCGCGGCAGGTTTTGTAGTTACCCCGCCGCAGTCGGGGGTGTGGAAAAGTGGGAAGGGTTGTTGGCTTTCCACTTTTCCATGCCCCTGGTTGTTTTTCGATTTGCCAGGCAGCCGGTGCCGGCAGCCTGTAACCTAACGAGGAGTGTGGCCTCACGGTGTTGTACAACCGGGGTACAAGACACCCATAAAACTTGCATTCGCGAAGTACAGTACCGCTGGCATCCATGGTTTGGGCAAGGTGCGTTTGTTCGAGGCGACGCGCGTCGAGGTGGTAGTAGGGTTCTGCGCTGCAGGCAGGACGATATGAACAGTTCGCCAGCGCGAGAGATACCGGAGTGGATGTTTGATCCGGGCATCTGCAGCCAGATGAAGCAGGAGAGCGAGGCCCATCTGAGCAGTGGGGCCTTGCTGGCGTTGAAGAGTCTGTTATCGACAGGGCCGTATTCGGTTGAATCGATGGTGTTCGAAGCGCAGCATCTTTCCAGCACTTCAGGAGATGCCGATGCATTTGCCGTTACGCTCGTAGACCAGTCAAGGCGAGCTGTTTCTCCGCCCACGAAGCTGCCGCAGTGGCCAACGGAGGCCCACCAGAAGATGGTCCGATTGCTGGCTCGGATGCTGAACGAACATCTACTGCACCGGCCATCCCCGGCCAGGCTGGAGATGGGCGATGAGTGAGTCGAGTAGGGCAAAGGCGCTGGACGGGCTTCGAATGATGCCGTTGTTTCCATTGCCCTCTCTAAAATTCCGTACGGTCGGTTTTCCCGAGTACGGCTTCAAGGCCGGTAGGTCAGATGGCGCCTTCCCTTCACAGCGTCCGCTTCAGCCTGCTCCCGGCATACGCGATTGCTTTGTCGGTTTGCATCCACCCTTCGCATGGCCGCGGAGTGACATCCGAAACTCCCGTTCTGAGCCGGGAGGATGATCCTTGATCCATACCACCGTTCGGGCTCTCGCCCTATCCCAGGGGTCCTCGCTCCGGTCCGGGTTATGCTGTCCCGATCCATCCACACTTAATCGACCCCATCCGAGCCACTGGCAAGCACGTTCCGACTTCCCGTCTTTGCGGTTATACGAAACACCTCAGCTGTGCGGCAGCGCCTAGGCCGCCCGCCAGTGGGTCCGTGCTTTCACTGCAAATCCTTATCGACATGTCGCCTTCTTTGACTCCGGAGAAATCTGTGCCTGCACTCATCCAGTTCCTTCGCCACCCACGCGGCCTTCGCCCAATCCTCAAAAACTCGGCTTTCTCATCCATCCCACAAATCCGTTTCACGTGGGGAGGTGATTTCGGAGCTTCACAACAGTTCGCTTGCGCTACAACCTGCCAATTTGTTCGCCCTCCTGACGGAATCAGCGCGGCGACCTCTTTGCCGGACACGGAGCGACCGTTCGACGCGAGCAGGGCTTCTCCAATGCGGTGGATACTCTGCCATTCCGTATCCACTCACTTCCGGGTGGACCGAAGACAAGCCTTTGTGATCTCCTCCGATCCAAAGGGGGTTAAGGAAGATTGCTTAGGAATCCCGATCCGCCAACGCTGCGCGACGTCTTTCACATGCAATTTCACATGAAGCACAGGCTGATCAAGTTCCAGCACGTCGAGGCAGACATGCGCGACGTCGTCAACACCCCCATCCGCAGGGAGCGTGGCTAACAGAGGTGAGGACCTCGATGGCAACTTAGAGTAAGTAAGTTGGTCCTGGAAAACGAAGGAGACTGCTAAATGGTATGCAGTGGAACCGCACAGGCAATCAGTTAACACACTCCCGACGCCCCCAGGCGACAAGGCCCCGGTTCGCGCTAGCAATCTGCGTTTGTCTCGTGCCGGTGGCTCTGTGCGCACAAGGAACCTCGCAGCAGGAACTGCAAAAGATCGCCAGGAATCCCGTCGCCGATGTAATCAAGCTCCCTTTGGAGCCTGACATATACTTCGACGCCGGGCTGTTGCATCGCAGGGCGGGTGATCTCGAGATCGAGCCACGCTTTCCAATCCAGATATCCAAGGGATGGCTGCTAGTTCCACGCATCGTGGCGACCGCTGTAACTTACGTTCCGGACCTGACACGAGAGACCGGCGGGACGCTGGGCTTAGGAGACATTGTCCCTACGTTCTTCTTCACGCCCACACATGTCAGCAGGCTCATCTGGGGTGTGGGACCAGCCTTGCTGATCCCCACAGCCACGGACAGCAAACTCGGGGCAGGCCGATGGGGGTTAGGCCCTTCGTTTGTTGTGCTATCACAGCCGGGATGGGGCTCGGTCGAAATCCTCGTTCAGAACGTCACGTCACTTCCTGCTGTCACCAAACGAGACCCGGTCAACCAGATGCAACTCGAACCGACTTTCTCCTACAACCTGTCTGACGGGTGGTATCTGATAACGAGCCCAACCATTACTGCTGACTGGACGCAGATTCTCAGCAAGCGCTGGCTCGTACCCATCGGAGGCGGCGTCGGCAGGACCTTCAAGCTCGACCGGCAGCCGGTCGATGCGAACCTCACGGTCTTTCGCAACGTTGTCCGCCCGGTGAGCCAGGTCTCGCCAAGATGGCAGTTGAGTCTCGAAGTCACTCTTCTATTTACAAAGCACCGATAGAGGGTCGATGCTTACTCCGGAAGCGTGAATCAACTCACCAGCTAGATAGTTGACGAAATCACAGTATATGAACCCAGGCACCATCACGATCTCTGCGGGACCGCGCATGCGCACCGCCCTCTTGTTGGCAATCGTAGCGGATACCTTCCAGATTGTGTTCTCGCCTTTATTTTTCGAAGGCGCTGCTTCTCCCGCTGATGACATTCTCGACCTCTGTATGGCCGGGGTTCTGACTTACCTCCTTGGCTGGCACTGGGAATTCCTGCCATCGTTCCTTGGCAAACTCGTCCCTGGGGTGGATTTGGTGCCTCTCTGGACGGTGGCTGTTGGGAACGTCTACCGGAGATCGAAGCGGCTCGCGCTCAGTATGGAAGAAAGTGTAGAAAATGCGACGGAGAAACACGCGAGATCATGAGCACATTCGCTCTCCCAACGATTCGCAGGTACAGCAATCCTTTCCCATCATACTCTCATCCGGCAGCGACAGCGTGCCCTTTACGACCATCGGAGGCAACAACAATACCTATCCGCAGGGTCGCAAGGTGACCCAATGGCAGGTCAATGACAACCTGACCTGGACTCACGGGAAGCACACCTGGAAGGTCGGCATCAACACCGGCCGTCTCGACGTCAGCAACTATGACCTTGGCGAAGGCACCGTGCGGCTTGCCTTTCAGCGTGCTAAGCCAGCCTTACATCGCCAACGGCAATGGCGTCTTTCAGGCAAATGGAGCGAGCACTGTCCAGTTCAACGCGCCTGCTTACGCCAACCGGGTGCCTGGCGTACCCGTATATAGCAAAAATGCGGTCACGGGCGTGACCGTGGCGGCACGAAACAATGGCTCAATCCCAATGCGTTCGTCTCTGTAGTCGATCCCGCAACCGGAGCGTGCACTGGAGGAGACTCGCCGACCAACTGCCAGTTCGGTAACTCAGGACGCAACTCTGTCCGGGGGTCACACTACACAGGCTCGGACATCTATATCAGCAAGACGTTCCCGATTCGAGAGGGCGTCACATTCCGTTTGGACGCGCAGATGTTCAATGCCTTCAACCATCCCAACTTCGCGCTGCCCAGCGAGATGGAAGCTGGCGTACCAGGCGGTTCTATCCCGGCTCGATTCGGAACGCTCGAAAGCACAATCGCGCCCCCTCCGGGGCTGTTGGGTGTTGGACTGGGAGGTGACAGCTCCCCGCGTAAGATTGCATTTCAAGGAAGGATAGAGTTCTAGAAGCGGAAGAAAGCAGTAACTGCGTTGGGTAAACTCTGCACTTCGCGAGCCGCATTTCATTTCGATGTCCCGAAACGATTACCGAATACCGATCAGCAGACCGCCGCTCATGCCTATGGATTGTTGGTGACCTCCCGCAAAGCTGTAGTCGTAAGCCGGTTCGAGGAACCAGCCGAAGCGGTGTTTGCCCGTTGGCCAGAACATAAGGTCTCCCGCCACCTCCCCAGCGATCGAGTTGGTCACTTTCCCATTTTGCCTGAGGTGAACCCATTGGGGACCGACGCCTAGCATGAACTCTGCCTTCCTCGATATAGTCCACGGTTTCTTGAAGAGCAAGTCAGTGTCCCATTCCGTTGAGTTACGTGTGTAGAAGGCAGACACGCCTGCCTCAAGCTCCAGCCAGTTCTCTATAGGTGTCACCTCCGCTGCAAGATTCGGCGCGAACGTGGCCGCGCCTCCGCTGAGATTCCAGCCTGTCGCTGCGCCAAGCTCAAGGATGGCTATTGGGTCTTTGTCCTCGCTGGTCTCTTGCCGATGGCCTGAGGACGCCATAGAGGAAGTTTGCCCATGAGCAGTCAGACAGGAAAACAGAAACAGGCACGCTCCAGCGAGCGTGAACACGCGTATAAGCATATGAAGTCTCCAGAGTGAGTTGTATATGTCCGTGCCAAAGGCCCGGAATGCTCAGACTAAGAGGAGACGGCAATGCGGGGCGGTCGAAATATGGGCGATCGCGGCGCGATAACAAGTGAAGGCCGTTCAGGCCAAATAGCAGTGGTCACTTTATTTGCCGAAGCCAGAACTGGACCTGCATTCGGAAGTCCATGAAAGCCGCAGCACCAGCAGATGCCATTACACGTGTCCGGCGTAACAGGCAACTGATGGTTGGCAAGAGGCTGTTGCACCGAGGAAGAGGGGACCAAGAACTCTCCATCACACAGATCGCAGTGGGGCGAGTGAACTGCCAGGCCAGCCAACACAGCGCACAGGAGCCATGCGATAACGTGGCTCCGCGTTGTGATGGAACAGTCCATATTCCTAACGATAAATCTCCGCCAGCCAGATCACCAGCGGCTCCTTTCAAAATCCGGACCGTGCCAGGCGCAAAAATCCCTGTATAAACGCTGCGATGGCTCCCCACACCCGGTCTCTCCGCATGCAGCGCTTAGCGCACGAACCAGAGATGACCGCAATCTCTGCGTCATCAGACTGCTGTCGCGTTTGATGGGATCGAGGTCACGGGGTGGGCAGGGGTCCCGTGTCCTGCCCACCTCGCGGTGGAGTCACCGCGCGGCATCTAGCCGCCCCGATCACACAGTGGCCGTGGTCGGGACATTCTGCGGGCACTGTGACGATGTTCCACCAAGCACCTGCCGCACACGAACGCCGCTCAGGGTGCGTTTGCGTTTCAGTTCCTTCGCCAGCTTCAGCAGTGCTTCCCAGATGCTCGGGGAGGATACGCCAGGCTTCTGCCGAGACCTCTTCGACCCAGCCCTCATAGATGCCCGGCCAGATGTTGAGGTCCGATGCAATATTCCGAAGATGCTGGTCGTCGTGTCCGTACTCCTCATAATAGGAATCGATGGTGTAGGTGAAATCGGCTTCGGTTAGTTCATAGCCTTCGATGGCTTTCACGACCGCCACGCGGGCGGCGCTGACCACGATAGCCCGTTGAATGGCAAAAGTCCTAAAGTCGAACTCCTCTTCGCTGAAGTTGTAAAAGCATGATCCTCCGAGATTGCCGTCCGGCGCGATCGTGACCCTTACCAGAGGGTGTCCCAGGTGCACGGCGACCACAGCATGGCCAAGTTCGTGGATGATGCCGCGATCGAATCCGACCAGGTCCTTGAACCGGTTGCGTAGCTTGGCCGCTGCGGGTGAAAGGTTATGGCTCTGGCTGTGCCCGATGTTCAGTGCCGCAGCCAACGAAGGGACAAGATCGTATACGGTGTGCATGAAAGCAAATACCGAAGCAAGCGCGTCGACCCGGGAATGTTTTCCACAAACCCTCATTTTTTT
>Ga0206844_10258_pt1 | contig 15214 bp, 16 predicted proteins | sample Alteio_BWOrgCont_22_FD_152907 | JGI IMG/M metagenome (GOLD analysis project Ga0206844, IMG submission 152907) | Enriched cells from forest soil in Barre Woods Harvard Forest LTER site, Petersham, Massachusetts, United States -... | ecosystem: Environmental > Terrestrial > Soil > Temperate forest >...
AATGCTGCCATAGCTAATAACACAAACAATTGTATACGTGGTTCAAGCGGTAGTTTACCTAATAAGGTTATCCCGGTAAAAGCTATTGCTAACAGAAAGAATGAAAATATCATCAGTTTCTTTTCGCCCGTGCGTCTCACCAAAATATTAACTACAGGATAAAACAATAAAGACAGTAAAACCATAAAACCCATAAACTTAGATCCATATGATTCGGGGAGGCCTGCCAATACGGTTACATCATATAAGAGTCCGTTGGTAATTAGGTTTAACGACATAAAATACGAGAAGCAAGCCACCAAAAAGAAAATAAAATTCCTGTTCTTAAGGCTTTCTCTCAACGCTTGTTTTAGTGGAATGGTTGATGGTGTTGAATGACAATACCTCTTTTCGTCAATTGTAAATACGGGCACCAGCATTAATATACCACCTATAACACACAGTATAATAACCGCATATTGCACCGCCATTGCCCTACTGTCCGTATGAAAAGAGCTTTGCATTATATCAGCAATGTTATTGGTGAACGAGGATATTACTATACCTAATACAAAGCCTGCTTGCTGAAAAGATGATAATCGTATTTTTTCATGTGTGGTATGCGCAAGTTCGGGTAACAAAGCGTTATAAGGGATGATATAGGTAGTAGTAGCAACAAAGAACAGCGACAAAACTACGGTAAGCCAAATTGCATTTGAGCTGGTTGCAGTGTGCTGCGGAGGATAAAATATAAGTATGCAAAATATAACCGATGGCAAGGTGCTATATAACATATAAGGTATGCGCCTGCCATGCTTACTCCGGGTAGTGTCACTCTTTCTTCCTATAAAGGGGTCGTAAAAAGCATCGAGTAGCCTGCCACTGGCGGTAACCAAGGCCATAAGGTTAAAAATACCGAAAACAGTTACCTGCGAAATAAGCATATTCAACCCCTTGCCATCGGGTGGCAGGTAAAAATAAACCAGCATAACCGCTATCAGGTTTATCATTACCGACCAGCCCATCATACCGGTTCCGTAGGCTATTTGTTTACGTAAAGGGAATTTTTCCAATCGCTTGTTATCAGTAAATATTGTTCAAAGTTAATAAGCTAATGGTAGCAAAACGGGGTGCATTTAAGGCTAATTATCGTCAATTCCAATATTAATCGTATCTTTGCGCCGTTTTAATAATCAGATATCCTTATCGACGCGTGTTTCTTCAGTCGTAGCTTATTGCTCAAACACAACTCAATAAGCTATCATAAATACATATAATGAATACATTTGAGACCCTTGGCCTTTCAAAGCCAGTACTTGCCGCTATTACCGAACTAGGCTTCACAGCACCTACTCCAATTCAGGATAAGGTTATTCCTATATTGCTCACAGGCGATACGGATGTTGTTGCCCTTGCACAAACCGGAACAGGAAAAACAGCCGGATTCGGCCTTCCTTTGGTTTCGCTGCTCGATTTTACTTCAAAACACACACAAGCCCTTATACTTGCCCCTACACGTGAATTGTGTATGCAAATTACATCTGACCTGAAGAATTTTTCTAAACACAGTCATGGTGCTAACGTAGTTGCCGTATATGGCGGTGCCAGTATTATGAACCAGATACATGACCTGAAGAGAGGCGCACAAATTGTTGTAGCTACCCCAGGCCGAATGGTTGATATTATTAACCGTAACAAGGTTGACCTTAGCGGAATTAAGTACGTAGTACTTGATGAAGCAGATGAAATGTTGAACATGGGTTTCCAGGAAGATCTGGATGCTATTTTGTCAACCACACCTAAAGAAAAAAACACCTGGTTGTTTTCAGCAACCATGCCCGATGAAGTATTGCGCATATCACGCAAGTACATGCACGAACCTGCTGAAGTAACCGTTGGTAACAAAAACCAGGGTAACGATAATATTGAACACGTGTTTTACGTAACACACGAAAGGGACCGCTACGCTGTATTAAAGCGCGTAGCCGATTTTCACCCCGATATTTTTGGTTTGGTATTTTGCCGTACCAAAATTGAAACCCAAAAGGTTGCCGATATGCTTATTAAGGATGGTTACAATGCCGATGCTTTGCATGGCGACCTTTCGCAAGCACAACGTGACCATGTTATGAAACGTTTCCGTGGCCGTACCTTGCAAATGCTTGTGGCTACCGACGTGGCAGCACGTGGTATTGACGTAAACGATATTACACACGTAATACATTACCAGTTACCTGACGAAATTGAAAATTACACCCACCGTAGCGGACGTACTGCCCGTGCAGGAAAGAAAGGTATATCAATAGCAATTATTAACACCCGCGATTTGAATAAGATCCGTACACTGGAACGTATTACCAAAAAGCATTTCACACAAGGCACCATTCCTTCGGGCTATGAGATTTGTGAGAAGCAACTTTTTTGGTTAGTGCAACGTGTACACGATACACAGGTAAACGAAGAGAGCATAAAAAGCTATTTGCCAAGTGTATACGAACAACTTAACGATCTTACCAAGGAAGAAATAATTAAACGTGTAGTATCTATTGAGTTTAACCGCTTTTTAGATTATTATAAGAACGCAGCCGACCTGAATGCGAATGCAGCAGGTGGAGGTGACCGCGAACACCGCCCTACCCGCGAAGGTATGGTTAGGTTGTTTGTAAGCGTTGGCCAAATGGATGGCCTTAACAGAGATACCCTGAAGACACTTCTGGCTGAGTCGACCGGTATGGATGAAAGTGTTATTACCTGGACCGATGTAAAGAATAGTTTCTCGTTTATTGAAGTAAAAACTGAAGTAGCAGAACCGCTTATAAATGCTATAAAAGGTAAAGAATTCAGGAACAGGCCAATACGTATTGAAGCCAGAGGTGACAGAGAAGGCGGATCGAGCCGTGGAGGCGATCGTGGCGGACGCAGAGAATGGGGCGGCGGCGGAGAACGCAGAGGCGGTTCTGGCGGAGGCTATAAAGGCAGAAGCAGCAGTGGAGGCGGAGGCTACAGAGGCGGAAGCGGCGGTGGTTCTCGCGAAAGAAGCAGTGGCGGTGGCGGCTTTAGAGAACGCAGTGGCGGAGGCTCACGCGAAAGAAGCGGAGGCTTTAGTAAAGAACGTAGCGGAGGCGGTTCACGCGAACGCACCGGCGGTGGCGAAAGAAGCAGCGGCGGTGGCGGTTTTAGAGAACGTAGCGGAAGCGGCGGTGGAGGCTTTGGAAAGAAGGGATTTGGAAAGAAGAAGGACTTTTAAGCTAAGTATTTTATAAAATATAAAAGCCTTCCCGAGCACTCGGGAGGGCTTTTTTTATATCCTTCACTCCCCGTTTAACATAATTTCTGGCACTGCTCTAAAGATAATTCAGTATGAGTTACTGAAGCGCTATTAACCAAATGTATAATATTATTGAATAATTGCATGGTAGCTATAAGCTAAAAAAAATAAGTGGACGAAGGCATAGCCTTCGCCCAACGGGGGGTGAGTTACTAAAACAGTACGAACCAAATGTATGGTATTATTGATTGTTGCATGGTAGCTATAAGTTAAAAAAATAAGTGGACGAAGGCGCAGCCTTCGCCCAACGGGGGGAGTAATGATTTTTTCATTGCCAACATTTTTTGTTAGTCAGAACTTTTTCTAAGAATTCCAATTTATTATTAAGCTACTGTGCAACTGATGTTATTATTCCAGTTGAAAGTACAATCTTTCTGATTCTGTTATTGCCGCAATCTGCAATATAAATATTCCCGTTCCTATCTAAAACAATACCGGTTGGGAGATATAATTCAGCTTTAGTAGCAGGTCCATTATCTCCCGCAAATCCCATTACTCCATTTCCCGCTATTGAATTTATAATTCCGGTTTTAGTGTTCATTTTTCTCACTCTATTATTCACGTCAGTAAAATAAATATTATATGCAGAATCCAGCACAAGAAATTCTGGGAAAATTGCAGTAGTAAGCGCTGGAAGACTGTCTCCATTAAATGAACTCTGTCCATTGCCTGCTATTGTATTTATAATCCAGGTTGTAACGTTTATTTTTCGTATTATATAGTTAGTATGATCTGCTATGTATATATTCATAGAGTCATCTATAGCCAAATTAGTGGGCGATAATTCGCACGAACTCGCAGGTCCACCATCACCTGATTTCCCAGGAGTTCCATTCCCTGCTATAGTAGTTATCACACCTGTTGAGCCATCCACTTTACGAATCCTGTTGTTTAAATTATCTGCAATATAAATATCTCCAGCTTTGTCGACAGCAATTCCAGAAGGGCCATTTAATGCAGCATTAGTCGCATTCGCTCCATCGCCACTAAATCCTATAGATCCATTGCCTGCAACCGCAACTAAAAAGCCACTACTATTAATTTTATGAACTTTATTACATGCATTATCACTAAAATAGACATTCCCGGTTTGATCCACACAAACTCCATACGGACTTTGAGTTGACTCGGAAATAGCCAGCTTGCCATCTCCTCCACAAGCTAAATAACTGTTAGTGTCGACAACAGCAATATAGCTGCCATTAGCTTTTAATTTAATAATGTTGGAAGTAGAATTGGCGAAATAAATAGTGCCTGAATTATCAATTGCCATTCCTATAGGCTCTAAAATATGCAAAGGTCTCGAACTAGGTTCTTGCGATTTAGTACAAGATTGAGTAAATACTCCAAAGCTCAGAGTTATTAAAAAAACAAAACAAAAAACAACCCTCGTATTCATTTAACAATTAATTTAACCAAATATAAACAATTTCATTACGATATAAAGGTCACCTAGCTATCAGAAACTTTGTTTGTTTTATACTATTTTTTGTTTGAAGCACACAAACATAAATTCCCGAAGTTAAATTAGATCCATTATACTGTATGGTATGGCTACCCTCGTTCGCCGTAGTGTGCATTTAACGCGTAAACGTTGGGCGAAGGTTGCACCTTCGACCTAATATCATTGTAGCTTACAGCTACATTTATTTTACCGTTTTCCATCGCAACATGGCTTTGTTTATTTCAATCACTGAATCAAGCTCAGCATAATTTCTGGCACTGCTGTAAAGATAATCTTCAGGCTTAGCCACTAAACCGGCACGCACCGGGTTATTATGTATATATTCTATTTTTTGCTCTATAAAGCTATTCGAAAATATTTCTTCCGCGTGGTTTTCGTGTGTCCAAACCTGGTAGTTTTCATTTCTTTTATGTCCTTTTGCGGCATATTTAAAGATCAGTAATAACCATTCTTTCCGGCTTTCATCATTGTTTTGGATGGCTTCGAGCATTTTAGTACTGGTATGGCGTTTAAAATCTCTTATCACTCCGCTTAAATCATCTTGGGCACTTTTTGCCAATAAATGCATGTGGTTACTCATAATTACGTATGCATATATCTCCAGTCCTTTGTTTTGCTGGCAATATAGTAAACTATCAATAATTATATCGCGGTATTTTTTACGTGTAAAAATATCGGCCCATTGAACTATCTGTAAAGTTAAATAATGTAATGCCGACTGATTTTTTATTTGATAGCCTGTTGACATATAACAAATGTATTGTATTATTGATTATTGCGTGGTAGCTGCAAGCTACAAAGATAATTGGACGAAGGCTCAGCCTTCGCCTAACGATGGGACTGTTTAAATCACCTAAGCCATTCGACCTGTTTATAAATGATTGGATGGAGGTTTTTATATAAAATGCAAATTAGTTATTTTTGCATGTAACCGACCTCACCCCGAACCCCTCTCCTCGATCAAGGCGAGGGGGAATGTTCTTTTGAAAAGTGGTATTGTACTTTGATTTTTTCACTTTATACAAAAAAGCTATGGGGTGGGTAGCAAAATTTACAGGTAACACTCCATTAATTAGAATGATAATCAATATGTTAAATGGTCGCGATTTTATAAAAGTGGGTACCCACTTTTATAAAATTAAAAATTGTGGCAAATCCTAAAATGCAACACATTTTTTGATCTGCGTGCAAAAGTGTTGCATTTTGCAGAAAAGGGAATGACAAAAGCTAAGGCACGTGAGGTGAAAAGATAAGATAATAGGAATGGACACATAGATGCAAAGGATTGTGCCAAACCCAGTAAAACAATGAGCGCCAACGACCAATAATACTGAGATTGCTTCGTTCCTCGCAATGACGGGAACAAGGAACTTTGTTAATGCTATGTTAATGGGCTGCTGTAGGGGTTTAATTTTTATATATTTGTATTCGTAAAACAAATAAAACCATGATTCGCAAAGGATTTTTTACACTATTACTGTTATTACCGGCTGTTTTTAGCTTTGCACAAATACCTACTCCATCTGGTGCAACTCCGGCCGCACCGGCAACTGTTACCCCACCCGACCCTAATGCTGCAGTTATGAGCTTTGAAACCAGAGACCATGACTTTGGTACCATTCAGCAAGACGATAACGGTACTTACCTGTTTATGTTTACCAACACCGGTAAAGAGCCATTGGTTATTAAAGAAGCTCACGGTTCTTGCGGTTGCACCGTACCAAGGTGGCCACATAACCCTGTAAACCCAGGCCAAAGAGACACCATTAAGGTAACCTACGATACCCACCGTGTGGGAGTATTTACTAAAACAGTAACTATAACCAGCAATGGTAAAGAATCGCCTTTAGTGCTTTCTATAAAAGGCAAAGTTCTTTCTAAAGATGCTTATCCCGCGTTCCCGACCAATAACAATAGTAATTCAGGCGTTCCATACACTAACAACTGGGATAACGGCTCGCCTACCAATTAATTCAACAAGCTAATAAAACCAAAAACCTTCACTATGAAAAAGTTAATCCTTACAGCCGCATTATTTACCGGCTTGCTTTTTGCAGGAAACCTTAAGGCTCAGGATGCTGCTGCACCACCTGACCCAAATGCACCTGTAATGCAATTTAAAACTGATACCATTAAGTATGGTACCATTCCTTACGCTTCTGACGGATACCGTTATTTCGATTTTACCAATACTGGTAAAGAGCCTTTAATTATTAAAGAAGCTCACGGTTCATGCGGTTGTACAATTCCAACCCCTCCAAAAGAACCAATTCAACCAGGCCAAAGTGCTCAAATAAAAGTGCACTACGATACCCAAAGGCCAGGTCACTTTATTAAGTCAGTAACTGTTACCAGCAACGCTAACCCAGGCACCAAAGTTGTATACATCGTTGGCGATGTTATGGCTAAACCTGCTGACCCGGCGCCTGCTGCTAACACACCTGCAGCGCCTGCTAACAAATAAGCAGTATTGCATACTATAAAGAACCCCGTCCCGAATAATCAGGGCGGGGTTTCTTATTTTAATAACAATAGTCTATCTTTAAGGTATGTTCCAAAAGTCAATCACATTATTTGCTTTACTCAGTCTATTCTCACTAATAGGCCTGTCGCAACCGGTAATGAGTTTTGAAAAGACAGTTCAACATCTCGGCTTCGTTCACCAGGGCGATACATTGGCTTTTCAATATGCTTTCACCAATACAGGTAACCAACCTTTAGTAATTAGCGATACTAAAGTGCAATGCGGTTGTACCATTGTAACTCCACCTACACAACCTGTGTTACCCGGCAAACAAGGAGTGATTAAAACCAAGTTCATTACCAATAGTGCAATCGACAGACAGGACAGGACCATTATAGTTATCTCTAACGCATCAAACGGACAAGTCGAGCTGCGCTTTAAATGCGTAGTGTTGAAAGCAAAGGATAAAAGCTGATAAAAATCCTGTTTAACTTATCAATTGCTTGCTATTTTTGCAAAACCAAAACAAAAGCGATGAAAACTGTTGACGATTTTAACTTTAAAGGAGTAAAAGCATTGGTTCGTGTTGATTTTAACGTACCGCTTGATGCTCAATTCAATATTACAGATGACACCCGCATACGCGCTGCTATACCTACTCTTAAAAAAGTACTTGCTGACGGTGGCTCTTTAGTTATTATGTCGCACTTTGGAAGGCCTAAGAACCTGCCTGAAGAAAAATTCTCGTTGAAGCATTGTATTCCACTTTTAAGCAAATTATTAGACAGGCCTGTTCAATTTGCAAAAGACTGTATTGGTGCTGCTACCCGCACTATGGCACAAAACTTAAAGCCGGGAGAAGTACTGTTATTGGAGAACGTTCGCTTTCACGCTGAAGAAACCAAAGGCGCAGAAAATTTCGCTAAAGAATTATCGTTATTAGGAGATGTATACGTAAATGACGCTTTTGGGGCAGCACACCGTGCACATGCATCTACAGCAGTTGTTGCTAAATTCTTTCCGGGCAGAAAGATGTTCGGTTATTTAATGGCTCACGAACTAGAGAGTATTAACAAACTCCTTAATCAAACCAAGAAACCTTTCACCGCGATATTGGGCGGCGCCAAAGTATCGGGTAAAATTGCAATTATCAGTAATTTGATGAACAAGGTAGATAACCTTATCATTGGTGGTGGTATGGCATATACATTTATAAAAGCACAAGGTGGTAAGGTAGGCAGCTCATTAGTTGAAGAAGAAAGATTAGATACCGCATTAGAAGTTATAAAAGAAGCTAAAGAAAAAGGTGTGAACCTTTATATACCTGTCGATACTATTATTGCAGATGCATTTTCGAATGATGCAGACAAAAAGAATTGTGATATAAATAATATTCCTGATGGATGGATGGGCTTAGATATTGGCCCTGAAACCGAAAAGCAATATGCTACGGTTATCGAATCGTCAAGCACCATATTGTGGAACGGCCCAATGGGAGTGTTCGAAATGGATAGTTTTGAACATGGTACCAAAGCAGTTGCTGAAGCAGTTGTTAGGGCTACAAAAAAAGGGGCTTATTCACTAATTGGTGGTGGCGACTCTGTTGCTGCTATTAACAAATACAAAATGACAAACGACGTAAGTTGTGTGTCAACCGGTGGTGGAGCAATGCTGGAAGGGTTAGAGGGCCAGGTACTTCCGGGAGTAGCGGCTGTGGAAGAAGATGTTGAAAAGATAGCTCACTAAGCCATTTTAACGTCTGCTTTTCAATGTAATTTTGCTTGCAGATGAATGTACATCCATTAATAAAAAAGATCTTAGGCTACATGCGCAATAAATATATTGCTGCATCGGTGCTCTTCTTTGTATGGATATGTTTCTTTGATCGCAACGACCTTGTTTCAGAAATGAAATTGGTTTACAAAATAAACAAACTGAAAACCGAACGTAGCTATTTTCAGAAGCAGACAGATGCAGCTACCGAAGATTTAAAAGAATTACAGACCAATCCTGCTAACCTCGAGAAATTTGCCCGAGAAAAATACCTCATGAAAAGGGACAACGAAGATGTTTACGTCATTGTTGACCAAAACAATAAGCTACTCGATACCTTACACGTGGTGGTAAAGTAAAGCCCCATCCTAACCTTCCCCATTAGGGAAGGGATTAATACATTAATGAAACTATGCACATTCGCCTCTATACACCTGCTGACGCCATTAAGTGTCGCGAAATATTCATCAGCAACGTACCTAAGTATTTCGATGCTGAAGAAATTGGGAAGTTAGATACCTGGATGAACGCCGCTGAAACTAATACTATACCCTACTCTTTTGCTGAAGCCATCTATTTTTATGTACTGGAGGTTGAAGGCGATGTTATTGGTGCTGCCGGTTTTTATTTAGCGAAAGGAGAAAACAAAGGCCAGTTAAATTGGGGAATGATACATGCCGATCATCAAGGCCAGGGCTATGGCAAATTGCTTTACGATTACCGAGTTAATAAAGTAAAGGAACTAGGCAGGCAAGCTACCCTATGGACAAGCCAACATACTTATAAGTTCTACGAGAAACTGGGTATGAAGACCGAATCAGTTACTCCCAATGGTTTTGGGTACGGTTTTGATAAATACGTAATGTATTTGCCGAACTAGGCTCTATTTATACGTCCCGAAAACTTTCCTCAATGTATCTGCTATTTCGCCTAGCGATACATAACACTCACAAGCATCTACAATAGCAGGCATTAGGTTTACATTTTCTTTCGCGTTCTGCTCAAGCAGAGCCAGTGCAGCTTTCACTTTGGTATTATCGCGTTCTGCTTTTACTTTATTCAGCTTATCAATTTGGTACTGCCTTATAGAATCATCAACACGTAACAGGTTATCAGGCATCTTCTCTTCTATTGCAAACTTGTTAACGCCAACAATTATCTTTTTGCCTTTCTCAATATTGTCCTGGTATTCAAATGCAGAAGCTGCAATTTCATTCTGCATGTAACTTTTCTCAATGGCTTTAACAGCGCCACCCATTTTCTCTATCTTCTCAATATATTCCCATGCTGCTTTTTCTACCTGGTTGGTCAACTCCTCTACAAAGTACGAACCTGCTAATGGATCAACAGTTTGGGTGATGCCGCTTTCGTAAGCAATAAGTTGCTGAGTACGCAACGCCGTGCGGGCTGCATCTTCAGTAGGTAATGCAAGCGCCTCATCAAAACCATTGGTATGCAACGATTGTGTTCCGCCCATTACAGCAGCCATGGCTTGAACTGCGACACGTACTATGTTATTAATAGGTTGTTGCGCTGTAAGAGTTGATCCGGCTGTTTGTGTATGGAACCTGAGCATCTGTGCCTGTGCATCTGTAGCACCAAGTTCTTTAGTGATTTGCGCCCACATGCGCCTTGCCGCACGGAACTTAGCTACTTCTTCAAACAAGTTATTGTGAGCGTTGAAGAAGAACGAAAGTCGCTTTGCAAACACATTAATATCTAACCCTTTTTTAATAGCAGCACGGCAATATTCTTTACCATTGGCAAGTGTAAAAGCCAGCTCTTGCACGGCAGTAGAGCCCGCTTCACGTATATGGTAGCCCGATATAGATATCGTATTCCATTTAGGTACTTCTTTGCTACAATATTCAAAAATATCGGTAATGATGCGCATGGATGGAGACGGAGGATAGATATACGTACCCCTTGCTGCATACTCCTTTAAAATATCATTCTGTATAGTACCCGATATCTTTTTAATATCTGCACCCTGCTTGCGAGCCAACGCAATATACATACCCAGTAATATAGATGCGGTAGAATTGATGGTCATAGAGGTTGTAATATCCTCCAGCTTTATTCCATTAAACAATATCTCCATATCCCTAAGCGTATCAATAGCCACGCCCGATTTACCTACTTCACCATCCGACAGATCATGATCAGAATCGTAGCCCATTTGGGTGGGTAAGTCAAAAGCTACCGAAAGCCCGGTGGTACCATTCTTGAGCAGGTAATGGTAACGCTTGTTCGATTCCTCGGCAGTAGAGAACCCTGCATACTGGCGCATGGTCCATAGCTTGCTGCGGTACATATCGGGGTGTGCTCCACGGGTATAGGGGAACTCGCCCGGGTTTTCGTAAGGCACATCTTTTTTAGGATAAATGCGCTCTATCTCTATACCCGAATCGGTAAAAAACTTAGGTGCTTCTGTAGGTTTGCTCATAGTAGTTTAATTAACTCAATCATATCTCATACTTCTTGGGATTCTGCCTGGTATCAGCAAATATCACAAGTTCTATTATATCCTTCGATTTTATACGATATAATAACAATGTTCTCTTTTTAATTACACATTTCCTGAGCTTCTTAGTATTCGAAACTATAGGAAAAATTTCAGGATTAAGTGAAATGTGATCTAGGCTCTTATTTAGTTCCGAAAATAGATTCTGGATAACCTTCTTTTCCCATTTTATCTCAAGGAAATTAACTAACTCCTCGAATGATTTTTTTGCTCCCGGAGACCAGATAATTTTCACCCCAATTACAAATATTTGCCTTTGAATTGAGCCATCACCTTCTCATGCGGAATACCTTTACCGGCATCAAGCTCTTTAAGCGCATTTTCTATATCCAATTTTTGTTCTTTAGAAAGACTATCCCAAAAATCTGCATCTGTCTTCTTTGAAACAAAAGAATAAATATCCTTCAATGTCTTATTATCATTGATGGCATCTATTACTTTAAATAAGGTATATTTTAACTCCGCACTACTCATAAAACGGCTTCATTTTGTATTACAAAGATACGAAATATGAAGACTATACTTTTTAAGGCTACGTTAACAGATATGAACAACTCATTTTAGGCAAAAAATAACAATAGAAATTAACAATGATGGGGTTCTGAAAGCCCCTATTCATAGGGCCTCCATTGTTAATAACAATGATTTACAATAAAACATTAAACAGCTTGAAAATCAATACCTTACACAAATATTTGATTACCAGCACAATACACTAAAGACAATAATCGAATGGAGAGTTAGGGGTAATATTCTATAATACGTTTTATCATCCACTTAGGCTCATCATCATATGATTCAATTTTATTTAGCCAATTACCCGTTTTATCAAAATCTTTATACTTATAATTATTTACAAAACGTCGTTTAGTCCCTGGCATTTTCAAGCACCATTGTATTTTATTGCCAAAGTCATCATACTTATATGTATCTATACCAATAATTGAATCAATTCCATGAACTACTTTAATAGTGTTCCCATTTATATCATTAAAATAAACATGCCTAGCTGAGAGATGGCCATCAAGTTCATATTCATTATCCTCAGTACTATGACTTCTTTTGTCATATTTAAAATCCGATGTACCCCCTAGTTTATTTGTTGAGTCGAATTGAAACGTTTTAATAACACTATCTCCACTATTATAAAAAAGTATAGTCTTTTGCTCTAAACGGCCATTATTTTTATATAGATTTTCTTCAACTTGATTCCCTCTAGTATCATGCTTGAATATATCTCTCCAAATAAGCTTCCCAGATAAAGAATACGATATATGTGAAATGTCATTACCCAACTCATCGTATTTTTCTGTATCAATTGCAACCCATTCGTTCACCTTACTTCCATCCGATTTCACCTCTACTTCATAGACGGAATCAACAATTGTCTTTATCCTTCCTTTTAAGTGTGCTCGGATCAAATCATTTTTGCTTTTTTTCTCAGTACACGAGAATAGGCAAAAACTCATAAGAATTAAGAATAATGGCTTCATATACTAATGGATAGGATATTCAAAGATAGTCAATGTCATTAATGGTAATAAACTAAGCCCTTCAACCAAAAAATAGTATATTTTTGCGCCCTCTTATGGCAAAACAAAAGAACATACGCAATTTCTGTATTATAGCTCACATCGACCATGGTAAAAGTACCTTGGCCGATCGGTTATTAGAATTTACCAAAACCATTAACAAGCGCGATATGCAGGCGCAGGTATTGGACGACATGGACCTGGAGCGCGAGCGTGGCATTACCATTAAGAGCCATGCTATACAAATGGACTATACCTATAAGGGTGAACAATACGTACTTAACCTTATCGATACCCCCGGTCACGTCGATTTTTCGTACGAAGTATCTCGTTCTATAGCAGCTTGCGAAGGAGCCCTGCTGCTTGTTGACTCAACCCAGGGTATACAAGCCCAAACTATATCGAACCTTTATCTGGCATTAGATAACGACCTTACCGTAATACCGGTACTTAACAAGGTTGATATGCCGAATGCTATGATTGAGGAAGTAAAGGACCAAATGGTTGATATTATTGGTTGCAAACGCGAAGAGATTTTGCAAGCCAGTGGTAAAACAGGCCAGGGTGTTGACGAATTATTGGCTGCCATTATTGAACGTATTGCAGCCCCTAAAGGAGACCCTGATGCTCCCTTTCAGGCATTGATATTTGACTCTGTATTTAATATTTTTCGCGGTATTGTAGCTTACTTTAAAGTAGTTAACGGTACCATTAAGAAAGGAGATAAAGTAAAATTCTTTGCTACCGGCACCGAATACATTGCTGAAGAAGTAGGTGTGTTGAAACTGGCTTATAAGCCTGTCGATGCTATTTACCCCGGCGACGTAGGTTATATTATATCGGGTATTAAGGCAGCTAAAGAAGTACGTGTTGGTGATACCATTACCCACGTTGCACGCCCTTGCGAAACCCCTATTCAGGGTTTTAAAGAAGTAAAACCTATGGTATTTGCGGGTATTTACCCGGTAGATACGGATGACTACGAAGAGCTTCGTGGGGCTATGGATAAATTACAGCTAAATGATGCTGCGTTGGTATTCGAGCCTGAATCGACCGCTGCGCTGGGCTTTGGTTTCCGTTGCGGGTTTTGGGTATGCTTCACCTCGAAATTATTCAAGAGCGTTTAGAGCGTGAGTTTAACATGACCGTTATTACTACGGTACCTAACGTATCGTACTTTGCTTATACGGTAAGGGGAGAAAAACTGAACATCAACAACCCGAGCGATCTGCCTGACCCTACCATGATTGACCATGTGGAGGAACCGTATATAAAGGCGAACATCATTACCAAAACGGAATATGTTGGTGCTATTATGGGCTTATGTATCGAAAAACGTGGTGCTATTATTAACCAGGTTTACCTTACAACCGACCGTGTGGAAATGGTATTTGAAATGCCATTGGCCGAAATTGTATTCGACTTTTACGATAAATTAAAGAGTATTTCGAAAGGGTATGCTTCCTTCGATTACGCTCCTGTTGATTACCGTTCATCAGAACTGGTGAGATTAGATATTATTATTAACGGCGAAGTGGTTGACGCACTTGCTGCGCTTATACACAAAAACCGTGCAGCAGAATTTGGCCGTAAGATCTGCGAAAAATTAAAAGACCTTATACCACGCCAACAGTTTCAGATAGCTATACAGGCTGCTATTGGCGCCAAAATTATTGCGCGTGAGAATATCAGTGCTATACGTAAGGACGTTACTGCTAAATGTTATGGTGGTGATATATCGCGTAAACGTAAGCTGCTAGAAAAGCAAAAGAAAGGTAAGAAGCGTATGCGCCAGGTGGGTAACGTTGAAATTCCGCAGTCTGCTTTTATGGCTGTACTTAAGCTGTAGTAAATGCATCTTTTTTATGTACCAAATATCAGTGGTGATAGCTGCATGCTCGATGCAGAAGAATCTCGCCATTGCATAAAGGTATTGCGCCTTACGGCAGGCGAACATGTAAAACTTACCGATGGTGTTGGTGGTTCTTATAAAGCAGAAATTGAGAATGCTTCGGCAAAAGCTTGTGTATTACGAATATTAGAAAGCCACCAGGAAATTGCACCGACGTGGCAACTGCATGTGGCTATTGCACCTACTAAAAATATTGCGCGTATAGAATGGCTGGTTGAAAAGCTGACCGAAATTGGC
>Ga0206844_10259_pt1:2500-15189 | contig 15189 bp, 8 predicted proteins | sample Alteio_BWOrgCont_22_FD_152907 | JGI IMG/M metagenome (GOLD analysis project Ga0206844, IMG submission 152907) | Enriched cells from forest soil in Barre Woods Harvard Forest LTER site, Petersham, Massachusetts, United States -... | ecosystem: Environmental > Terrestrial > Soil >...
ATACCTTACAAAAAAAGACGCATGACAGAAGGTAACATTTATTAGCTACCTTTGCACGAAATTTTGTAAAATTGATGAGAAAGTCCTTCGCATTTGTTTTTATGCTGGTTGTGTCTGCGATACTTTTAACAGGGTGCTTTCGTGCCAAACAGTACATATACTTCCAAGACCTGAAAGCCACGGTTGACACAGTAAAAACTTCAGCAGACGATAGCGCGGAAAACGCACTGAATGCCATAATAATCCAGCCTTTTGACCAGTTGGATATCAGGATCAAGACAAGTGCGAAAGCACTTGAATCACTCACTGAGAGCAGTTCGTCCGGTTCTTCCCTAACCGGCGGAGGCACTTCGCTTTCCCAATCTTCGAGTTACCTTACCGGCTTCCAGGTTGACGGGAACGGAAATGTACTTTTGCCAAAGCTTGGCTCTATTTATCTTAGAGGACTAACAATAAAACAGGCAAAAGCAAAAATAAAGGAAATGATGGGCGTTTACATGACCGATCCTTATGTTGATATTAAATTTTTGACTTTCAGGGTCACTCTTCTTGGAGAAGTGAACCGTCCCGGCCCTGAGCCCGTAGCGAATGAAAGGGCAGATCTGATTGACCTGATAGCCCAGGCAGGAGACCTTACTGACAATGCCAACCGGGCCAAGATAAAAATAATCAGGGGCGACCCAAGGAACCCAAAGGTGTATGAAATAGACATAACAAATTCTAAATCTTTTAATTCCAAGGGGTTTATTTTGCAGCCAAATGATATCGTTTATGTAGAGCCGCTTCCTAGAAAATTCCTTTTTGCCAACCTCGGCGAATTTGTCCCTGTTTTAACTATTGTAAATACCATTTTTTCTTTATACGAACTTATCAGAATAATCAATACGCCATAAAATACAGTAAGTCCGAAGTTTTAATGTCTCATGAATTTTAATTGAATCTATGGATCAAAGGATAAAAAGCTCTCAGGAGGGAGGCTTCAATATAAAACCAATTATAAGCGCGATAAGGGCCAATCTTTACTTATTTGTAATATTTCTTGTGCTTGGGTTTATCATTTCTTATTTGGTAAACCGGTATTCGCCCAAAATTTATAATATAGTTGGTGAAATATACCTGAAGGAAAAGGCTGGGCCCGGAGGTGCGGGTTCAAACAGCATTCAGGATTTCCTTCCAGGTATTGCTGGTTTCAAAACGTCAATAAACCTGGAAAATGAAAAGGAGAAATTCAAATCGTACTCAACAATATCAAAGGTGTTGCAAAGCCTGAATTTCGATATCTCCTACCGGGCACTTGGCAACATCAGGAATGCTGAAATTTATCTGGCCTCCCCATTTATCGTCAGCAATAAAAACAGGAACGTTGATATGCCGGAAATGACTTTTTTGGTAAACATCCGTGATAAAAGCACTTTTGAAATCAAGGAAAAAGATAAAAAAAGTTCAAACTGGAAATCTTACCATTTTGGCGATCTCATTTCTTTGCCAAAATGTTCATTTTACGTTCTGCGAAACGACAGTATTTTCAATTCGGAATCATTAAAGTCAATTCTGACAACAAATTATGAATTTGATTTCCATAGTATCAACTTCCTGGTAAAGGAATATTCAAGGAACATTAACATGGCAGAAATCGGGCAGGCAAGTGCCATCCAGATATCGGTCGCAACTGAGGTGCCGCAAAAGGGGATTGATTTTGTGAACGCTTTGATGAAAGACCATATTGAGTCTGGGGTGGTTGATCAGGGCATAACTGCTACGCAGACCATAAATTTCATAGATGACCAGCTTCTTAAAAAATCTCTCGAACTATCTGCCGCAGAAGACCGTTTAAGGGATTTTAAAAAAGTGAATGGGGCGATAGAACTCAGTGATGAAGCCAAGGCAGATTTTGAGGAACTCCGCAGGATAGACGATGAACTTGCCAGCATTGACATGGAACAAAAACTCCTTGATTATATTCGAAATTATGTTTTGGCCAACAAACAGGTAAAGTTGATAGCTCCGAGCCAACTGCAGATAAGTGATGCCACATTAACACAGCATCTATCAACCTATAACAGATATTTACAAGAACGTGACGCACAATTGGGCAACAATACAGAAAAAAGCCTTGCTATTGAGGACCTTGATAAGACTATCTCAGGGGAGAAACAGTCGATTTTAGATAATTTAAAAACTAATTACGATGGCAGGACTTTAAAGACAAACGAATTGATCAAAAGGGAGGCGGAAATAAAGGATAAAATGAAAGGAATTCCGGATGCGGAACTTGAATTTCTTGGACTTCAAAGGAATTTTTCAAAATCTCAGGCCATTTTCGACTATCTGCAACAAAGACAGGAAGAGGCAGAAATCGCAAAAGCTGCCATTGTTCCCGATGAAGAAATTGTTGACCCTGGCAGGATTGATAAACCAATATCACCAGATACCAAAACGAACAACCTTATTGCATTATTTGCCGGATTGATAATTCCTTCGGTTATTATTTACCTTAGGGCATACCTTGACAATTCTATTCAGAGCAAAGCACAACTTGAAACCCTCACTAACATCCCGATACTTGGAACTGTCGGGCACAATTACACAAAAACCAACCTCGTAATACTCAATCACCCCAAGTCAGTAATTTCTGAGGCTTTCAGGAGTATCAGGACCAACCTCCAGTTTTTAGGGAATTTTGATAGCAGTTCCGGAAAGGCGACCACATTGCTGATCAGTTCTGTGGTAGGTGGTGAAGGCAAAACTTTTAGTGCCATAAACATGGCTTCCATTCTTGCCTTTGCCCATAAAAAAGTAGCATTGCTGGGACTGGACCTAAGAAAACCAAAGGTACACCTGGAATTTGACCTTGACAACAAGCAAGGGATTACCACTCACCTTATCGGACAGATAGGCCTTGATGAAATCATACGAAAAACCCCCATAAAAAACCTTGATCTTTTAAACGCCGGCCCTATACCTCCAAACCCATCAGAACTTCTGTTGAGCCCAAAAATGGCTGAGATGCTTGAAGAACTGAAAAAGAACTATGACTATGTCGTAATGGATACCCCTCCCCTTGGTTTGGTAACAGATGCGAATATCCTGATGAAATACGCTGACATCAGTATTTTTATCGTCAGGGAAGGGTATAGCAAAATAGATTATGTCAAGCCTCTGAATGAGATTTATGAAGATTACCAATTCAAAAATATGTATCTGTTGCTTAACGATATAAATTACAAAAGCACCGGCTACGGTTATGGCTATGGCTATGGAAGGAAAAAAGGTGGCTACGGGTATGGCTATGGCTATGGCTATGGCTACGGCTACGGATATGGGTATGGCTATGGGTATTATGAGGAAGACAAAGAAAAGGATACCTTGTTGAAAAGGTCCGGAAAACGAATTAAAAAGTTTATTCAAAAGATCAATGCATAATTTTCTGGTATCCGGGGGAAAATCAATTGCTGTAATCGGCTTGGGCTACGTAGGCCTTCCTATTGCGCTTGCATTTGCCAAAAAATTCAGGGTAATCGGGTTCGATATTAAACCAGATCGAATTGAGATGCTTAACCAGCATATTGACCCAAGTTCAGAATTGGAAAAAGTTGATTTCGAAGGGGCTGATATAAAATTCACACATGATATTGAGGACTTGAGGGAAGCCGGTTTTTATATCATTGCAGTGCCGACACCAATAGACGAGCATAAAAACCCGGATCTCCACGCTTTGTTCTCAGCCAGTGCAACAGTTGGCAAAGTATTAAAACAAGGGGATTACGTTGTATATGAATCAACAGTTTACCCAGGATGCACTGAAGAAGATTGCGTTCCTATTCTGGAAAAAGAATCGGGGCTGAAATTCGTTACCGACTTTAAAGCAGGGTATTCCCCTGAACGTATCAACCCTGGCGACAAACAGCATACCATAACCAAAATAACCAAAGTGGTTTCAGGGTGCTGCGATGAATCACTTGAAAATATTGCAAAAGTTTATGGTTCTATAGTTGAAGCAGGTATTTTTAAGGCCGCTTCAATCAAAGTTGCGGAAGCCGCCAAGGTCATTGAAAATACACAGCGTGACCTGAATATAGCGTTGATGAATGAACTCTCAATCATCTTTAATAAAATGGATATCAATACCTTTGATGTATTGGAGGCTGCAGGTACCAAATGGAACTTCCTGAAGTTTGTCCCAGGCCTTGTAGGAGGACATTGCATCGGTGTTGACCCATATTATCTTACGTATAGGGCTAGTGAAATTGGCTACCATTCAAAAGTAGTCTTGGCGGGCCGACAAACCAATGACTCAATGGGGGCACATATTGCCAAAGAAACGGTTCGCCTTCTTATAGCAAAAGACAAACCCGTTAAAAGTTGCAAAGTACTTGTCATGGGGGCAACTTTTAAAGAGAATGTTTCTGACATCAGGAATTCTAAAGTGGTTGATGTCATTAAAGAATTACAGTCATTTTCTGTAAATGTGGATGTTGTTGATCCATATGCCTCGTCGGATGACTTTAAACATGAATATGGCATTGCTCTAAAAAGCGCTCCTGAATCTCATTATGATGCTATAATAGTTGCTGTGCCACATTTACAATACAAAGACCTAAATGAAAGTGATTTTGAATCTCTCTCTGACAAAAACGGTATTCTGATAGATATAAAAGGGACGTATCGAAAAAAAATCAAACGCCTCGCATACTGGAGTATGTAAATAAATTGCCAAAATGAAAAAAGTACTTGTCACAGGAGCAGGAGGCTTTATTGGGTTCCATCTAAGTCGGAAACTTTTGGCAAATGGATATGACGTTGTGGGAATGGATTCCCTGAATGAGTATTATGACCCGAATTTAAAGTATGACAGACTTCAGGCCCTGGGTATTTCCAAAAATAATATATCTTACAACCAGAAAGCCGTCGGGTCTTCATCTTTTGCCTTCTATCAATTGAGTCTTGAAGATACCGACAAGGTAGCAGAAGTATTCAAAAATGAGCTATTTGATTGCGTGGTAAATCTTGCCGCCCAGGCAGGTGTCAGGTATTCACTGATTAACCCCCATGCCTATGTTGAATCTAATATTATCGGTTTTTTGAATATCCTGGAAGGATGCAGGCATAATCAGACATGTCACCTCATATATGCATCAAGCTCTTCCGTTTATGGCCTGAATACGAAAATGCCTTTTTCGGTAAATGATAATGTTGACCATCCTATTTCGCTTTATGCCGCTTCAAAAAAAGCGAATGAACTTATGGCGCATACCTATTCCTATTTGTATGCAGTACCAACAACCGGCCTGCGCTTCTTTACGGTTTATGGCCCTTGGGGGAGACCTGACATGGCTCTATTTATGTTTACAAAGAATATTCTCGAAGGAAAACCTATTGATGTTTTTAACAACGGGAACATGCTAAGGGATTTTACATATGTCGATGATATCGTGGAAAGTATTAGCAGGTTGATACCCAAAATACCCCAGCCAGACAAGAATTTTTCCGGCCATGAGCCAAATCCTTCAACAAGCCCAGCCCCTTACCGCATTTATAATATCGGCAATAATTCACCCGTCAATCTAATGGGTTTTATCCATGAAATTGAGAATGTATTGGATAAGAAAGCTGTCCTCAATTTTATGCCTCTCCAACCAGGAGATGTACCAGAGACCTATGCAGATGTAACTTCTTTGTTTGATACGATTGACTTTAAACCACAAACAGAAGTCAAAGACGGCATTAGGAATTTTGTAGAGTGGTACCTTGATTATTACAAAATTTAATCAATTTACAGGGTCTTCCGTCTATATGTTTTATTGGTACCCTCGTTTCGACAGTTAGAAACTAGAACTTCTCATAGCCATTTATACCTTAATTTTGTCGGTTCATTAAATCGGGTATAATTATTGCCAATATGGTTTGGGAAAACATTGAAAAATTTATGTACGAACGCTTTGAAAAGGAAACAGACCTAAAGGCAGTCCTTTTCGTAATAGGGTTGAGGGAATCTGGCAGCATTAAAAAAAAATATACAAAGGAAAACAAACAGGACCTTATGAACCTTGCAGCATGTAAAATATTAAGCCTTAGCGGATATTTTGAAGTTTCTCATCTTGATGCAGAATCATGGCCGGTTTGGAAACAGGTGAAACCGGTTCCGGAAATGAATCCACAACAACAGGAAGAATTCTTAAAAGAGCATGTCATCAAATATTTTGAAGAAGAAAACCTTATCGGTACACCTGGTTCATTTTCATGAGATATACCATCCTCATTTTTGCTCTCATGATAATTGCTGGTAATTTACAGGCCCAGCAGACTGTAATAACTGGGAAAGTAACCGATGCCACGACAGGTGAACCGGTTCCTTACGCAAAAGTATATTTCAAAAACCTTCACCTTGGCGCGACAACAACTTTTGAAGGTTTGTACAGCATTAAAAGTGATAAAGTTGAAGATTCACTAACGGTTGAATATCTTGGTTATACTCCCAAATCCAAGCACGTAAAAAAAGGACAGGCCCAGGTCATTAATTTCCAAATAGAGTCCTCTGAAACGCAGATGGGCGAAGTAACTATTCATCCTGGCGAAAATCCTGCATTTCGAATCCTTCGGGGTGTATGGGCGCACCGCTCTCAAAACGATAAAGCTTCATTAAGTGCTTATCAATACAGGAGCTATAGCAAGATAGAAATGTCTGCGACCAATATCTCCGATAAGTTTAAGAACGGCGCACTGATGAAGCCCTTTAAGAATATTTTTGATAGTCTGAAAATGGTGTCAGGAGATGATGGCAAAACAATTATCCCTTTCTTTATTTCTGAAACCAATTCTGACGTTTACTATCTCAAAAACCCGGGATTAAAAAGTGAGCACATCCGGGCCAGTAAGCTAAGCGGCGTGGGTCTTGATGATGGGAGCCTTGTTTCTCAATTGATGGGATCAACCTTACAGGATTATAATTTCTACCAGAACTGGATGCTGATCATTGATAAAGGATTTATTTCGCCAATTGCCGATGGAGGCATATCATTCTATCACTACTATTTAATTGATAGCATGACCATTGACGGCAAATATTGCTACAAGATAGAGTTTAAGCCCAGGTTCGAAAAAGACCTCGCCTTTACAGGCACCATGTGGATCAATGACACAAGTTTTGCTTTGAAAAGAATTATTGTGGCAGTGGATAAAAAAGCAAACCTGAATTATATCCGCACCATGCACCTGCAGCAGGACCTTGTGCCCACAAGCGCCGGCCCCTGGCTGGTAGCCAAAGAACGGATTACGGTTGATGCATCAGAAATAGTAGGACAGTCATTCGGGGTTTTGGGAAAGCTCTATGTAGTAAATTCAGATATTCTGGTAAACAACCCTCAAAACCTGAAAACGTATGAGGAAAAAATCACCGAAGACGATACTGCGCTAAAGCAGGATGACGCCTACTGGCTTAAAAACAGGCCGGATAGCCTTACTAAAGAAGACAGGACCATAGCTCATATTATTGACACCATAAAAAGAATGCCCAATATAAAAACAGCGGCTGATATTGCCGAGGTTATTGTAAACGGATATTACACCGCAAACAAAGTAGATATAGGCCCTTATATAAACACATTGGGTGAAAATGTGGTGGAAGGCTACCGCTTCCAGCTTGGTTTCAGGACAAATTATGATTTTAGCAAGTACTGGGTGTTTAAGGCCTATGCAGCGGTAGGCACAAACGACCTCGCTACAGACGGCCTGAAATACAGCGCTTCAGCAGAACATTTTTTATCGCGGGAACACTGGACCAAAATAGGTATCCAGAATGAATATGATGTGGCAGGGCTTGGTGTGGCGGATGATTTTTTTGAGGACAATACTTTGCTTACAGAGTCGGCTCAACTGGGTCTGCTCACAAGGCTCGATGTAGTACACCTTAACCGGATATGGATAGAATCGGATATCGTTCAGGGATTTAATATCAGGGCTTACCTGGTCCAGAAAACTCAATGGCCTAAGGGCGATTTTACTTTCTATTATTATCCCAACCCTGAAAACACAAGCGTTGTAGAACAAAATATAACCACCACTGAAGCGGATATAGAAGCGCGTATCTCCTTCAACGAAACCTATATTATTAATGGAGACCGCCGTTTCAATGTTCAATTCGAACCGGCGCCCATCATCCTTATTCAATATTCGAGAGGGATCAAGGATTTGTTGGGTGGGGAGTATGATTATAATAAATTGGTTGTCAGCTTGGAACAGACGATAAAAATGGGTACATTTGGTCATGCGGATTATTATATCGCAGGACAAAAAATATTCAATACGCTTCCCTATCCTTTGCTTGAAGTGGAACCAGGAAATCCAACTATTTTCAGGACGTACGAGACCTTTAACATGATGAACTTCTTCGAGTTCGTCACCGATCAGTCTTTAACGGCATTCTATACCCAGCATCTTGATGGAATATTCTTCAACAGGATTCCCCTGCTCAAAAAACTCAAATGGCGTGAAGTGGTGGGAATTAAAGCGGTATGGGGAAGTATCAGCCCTCAAAATGACATAAATAACCCACTGTCCATCCAATACGCCCATACAGGAATGTACACATCTTCTTCTTTTTATACTCTTAATCCGAGACTCCCCTATGCCGAGGTTTCTTATGGCGTTGAAAACATTTTCCGCTTTTTCAGGATAGATTTTCTCCAAAGACTCAACTACCTGGAACATGGTGCCCCACAATTTGGTGTAAAGGGGTCTTTTTATTTTGCTTTTTAACTTTGAATTTTAAAGTGATTCCGTCAAAAATAATTATCGGCGGCGTTCCTGAAATGAACTCACGGCAACATGAGGTGTTATACAACATCATTCCATCAAATCTTTACAGGAAGACTGACTGATACAACGAATTGAAAACCCTGCAATTTTATTCTTTTTGCTGTTTCCTTGTGGTTATGCTGTTGCCTCAAAAAATGTGCGCCCAATTTAATGCACCTGATAAAGTAAATACCCATAAGGATTCTTTGATAGGAAACCAAATAGATGTTGTTGATATCTGGCATGATATCTGGCACATCAAGTCAGTAGCTTCGTCAGACAGCGCCAAACTTAAAAAAGGGAAAATATATTTATCGGTCATCCCTGCCATCGGTTATACCATTCAAACTTCGTTTACTGCTACAGGAACAGCAAATATTTCGTTTTATACAGACGATCCTAGGACTACCAATATTTCCACTGTTTTTGTAAACGGCAATTACTCCCTTCTTCGCCAGATTACAATCCCTGTTGAGACGGATATCTGGTCTAAGAACAATAATTTTGACCTGATAGGTGATTACAGATACTATAAATACCCTTCTGTGACTTATGGCCTCGGGGGTCAGACTACCATAGCCGATGCAGATCACCTTGACTATTCATACGTCAGGTTTTACCAGTCTGTGGCGAAAGAGATTTTTCCCAATTTTTTGACCGGTATTGGTTATAACCTCGATTACCATTATGATATACAGGATTTTGGCAATTCTGAAGGAACACAGACGGATCTCAGGAAATATGATGGGGGTGTTGTCGTTCCAACAACAATATCTTCAGGCCTTTCATTAAACATGCTTTACGATACCAGGCGGAACAGTAATAATCCACAGGGAGGGTGGTTTGGGAATGTTATAATCCGCCCGAACCTGACGCTTTTGGGCAGCACCAACAGTTGGCAATTGTTGTATGCTGAATTCAGGAGATATATAAGATTCCCTGGGAACTCTCATAATATCCTGTCATTCTGGAATTTTTACTGGTTCACTTTGGGCCACGCCCCATACCTCGACCTGCCGGCCACAGCCTGGGATACGTATGAAAACAGTGGCAGGGGATATACCCAGGACAGGTTTAAAGGCCCGGGTATGATGTATTTTGAAACGGAATACCGATTCAGGATTCTCACAAATGGCCTGTTGGGCGGGGTTGTTTTTGCCAATGCTGAGAGCGTATCAAACTGGCCTTCGAACACCTTTAATTCGATTTATCCTGCTATTGGTACTGGTTTTCGGATCAAGATCAATAAATTCTCGAACACGAATTTTTGCCTGGACTACGCCTGGGGCCTGAATGGTTCCGGTGGGTTTTTCCTGAACCTTGGGGAAGTGTTTTGATACTCTTAAGTATAGTATTCCCAATTTAGAGGCAAAGCATCTTTCTATTTCGGTTTTTATTCTGCTTCTGTAAATTGCAAACTTTCTTATCCGTGGTCGGTGTCCCCACCGACCACCTTAACTAAATAACCTTAACTGCTGTTCCCAAATAGCATGAAGCGAACCCCTCAAAACACCCAGGAAGCCCCTTTTCAAAAATATCTTGAAAAAAACCGCCCAAAAATTTTGTTATTACCGTTTTTTTTTTTGCAAAATTTACGCCTGAAACAAACAACGCCTGAACATGAACCAGGTTGCAGTAACAAAGACATATTTCATATCGTCATCAGGACATTGCCTGAACAGTGAAACGCTGACACAGGAAATCCTGTGGGGAAGCGGCTTGCTTTACGGACATGCCCTATTTTGCCAACCAAAAAAGGAGGTGCGCCATTAGAAACGTTGCATGTCCACATCCCTGCGGGAACCGGCCCGGACAAATATAAGGGCAACCTATTTTCCATAAGCTAAAAAACCGCCGAAAAGCGGGGATGGAGAGTACTTTGCTTTTTTAAAAGCCACGAAACCGATTTTTGCCGCCGCATTTTAGGAAAAGCAGCGAAGGGAAAAACGCCTGCCCGGACTTGCCAATTGATATGTTCTAAACTGTTTTTTAAATTTTAAATTCACAAAAAGATGAAAAAATTAATGTTAACGATGATTTTGAGCCTTGCAATGGTTGCAGGGCCGGGAAGTAAATCTTTTGGACAAGATTTAAGCTTTAGTTTCACGAATATAACATGTCCAGGGAGCGAGGTTTGCTATTCGGAGGCTTATATCTGCCCCTGCCCATTGTGCACTTATTCTCTACCTTGTTGCGCAGATATTCCAATTGGATCCACCTCAACAGTCACTTTTGATGGTAGCACAAGTCCATGTAATACAATAATCCCCTGGCCTCAAACCCTAAGTCCATGCGTAGCGCTTTATTTTACAGTTACATCCGGGTGTAATGCTTCCATTACAGATACTTATGAAATAAGCTATTATAGTGGTGGAGTGTGGGCTGGGTGGATAATTACCTGGATAAGCGGTGATACTTATAGCAATGGTGATCCTGTTTTCTCTTTCACTTTTTCAAACAATTTTACTTTAATCAATGGACAAATTGCTGACGGCGGTGGTTTGGATATCAATGGTATTAATGTTGTTTGGTAATCTCTATTGAACTATTCTATTTTAAGAAACTTTTGCTTTAGCAGGTTGTTTTTTAATGCGGGAATAGTCATTTTAAGTAAAAAGTCCTCAATTTGGGGCTTTTTGCTTAATATCTGGTAGTAATTGAAATATATTTTGTAACTTTGGTTGGAGATTAACTAATGAAAAGACAAGGACTTCTATACCTGGTTTTTATAGTATTTGTAACTAATTTTGTCTATGCAAGTAATCCGGTATCCATTGCTAGTGTTAGTAATTCTCAATCAAAAAATTGGAATTTCGTAGAAAACAAAGGCCAACTTACTACCTCAGATATAAAATATTATGGACACCAGGGAGGAGTTTACCTCTATTGCAAACCCGGAATGATCAGTTTTGTATTTACGAAGGTTGGAAAAGAATCAGAGCAAATTTCCGAAGCAACCAGTCAGCTGTCAGGGAATAATTCTCCCTTTTCAAAGGGGGCAGGGGGATTTGGGCGCGAGAAAAATCAATCTTCCAAAATCACAACAAATAGAGCAGATTTAGTCCTCCTCAACTCCAACCCATCCGCCCAAATCCTTTCCTATGACCAACAGGTATATTACGAAAACTATTATACTATCGGAAACGCCGATTCCGGAATCACCAATGTACACACTTATAAAGTAATTACTTATAAAAATATTTATCCTCATATAGATTTGGTTCTCAATGCCAAAGAAGGCGGAATGAAATATGAATTTATCGTATTCCCCGGAGGGAAAGTTAGTGATATCCAATTGCAATGGAACGGGCTGGAAGGAATTAAAATATTAAAAGATTCCCGCCAACACGGGCAGGCAAAAATTGAATATTCTTTGGCTCTTGGAAAAATGGAAGAATCGGCGCCATATTCCTTTGTGTGTGCGGATGGATGTGTCGGACTTGATTGTGTCCACCCAAATACTTCCGAAGCAAAAATCGAAAGCAATATTATTTTAAAAAACAACCGGGCCAGATTCATAACCAGCAAATATGACAAATCGAAAACCCTTATCATAGACCCTGATTTGATATGGGCAACTTATTTTGGAGGGAATGTCAGTACTTACAGCACAGCCATAACCCTGGATAATTCGCGGAATATATATATAACCGGTACCACGAATTCATCGTTTGGCATTGCAACCAACGGGGCTTATCAAACAAAATATAAGGGTCTTTCAACTGGCTCAAGTAATGGAGGTGAAGGAGATGCTTTTATCTCAAAATTCTCACCGGCAGGCAATCTTATCTGGAGCACCTATTTTGGAGGGTCGTCGGCTACAATTGGAATTGGTATTGCTACAGACCTATCGGGAAATGTTATCGTTACAGGAAATACTTTTAGTGATTCATTAG
>Ga0206844_10260_pt1 | contig 15145 bp, 20 predicted proteins | sample Alteio_BWOrgCont_22_FD_152907 | JGI IMG/M metagenome (GOLD analysis project Ga0206844, IMG submission 152907) | Enriched cells from forest soil in Barre Woods Harvard Forest LTER site, Petersham, Massachusetts, United States -... | ecosystem: Environmental > Terrestrial > Soil > Temperate forest >...
ATCGAAGGGCAGAGCTATACAAAACCTGTTGAGCTTAGCACCGGATGATAAGATCATGGCTTACATCAATGTTAAGAATCTATCTGATGTTGAATATATTAACAACAACTTCATTATACTTTGTACCAAGAAGGGTATCATTAAAAAGACCTCGCTCGAAGCTTATTCAAGGCCTAGGCAAAATGGTATTAATGCAGTTACCATACGTGAGGGCGACGAATTATTAGAAGCACGCTTAACCAATGGCAATAACGAAATGATATTGGCACTAAAATCTGGTAAGGCTATACGCTTTAACGAACAGAAGGTTCGCCCAATGGGTAGGAATGCTTCGGGTGTGAAAGCTATTACACTGGGAAGCGAAAAAGATGAAGTTATTGGTATGATTTGCCTGGCAGATCTATCGGCTAACGTATTAGTAGTATCGGAACATGGTTACGGAAAACGTTCGGAAGTTGAAGAGTACCGTATTACAAACCGTGGCGGTAAAGGTGTTAAGACCATAAGTATTACCGAAAAGACCGGAGACCTGATAGCTATTAAGGATGTAACTGATAAAGACCACCTGATGATCATTAACCGTTCGGGTGTAGCAATACGCCTACCGGTTGCCGAACTCAGGGTTATGGGCAGAGCTACACAAGGTGTAAGGCTTATTAACCTGAAAGAAGACGATACCATTGCTGCTGTAGCCAAAATAGATGTGCAGGAAGAAGTGGAAGCCGCTATTGAAGGAGCCGTAGTTGATGGTACTGTTAACCCGGAAGAGAACGGAGCTGCACCTGAAACAACAGAAGAAACACCCCAAGAGTAAATTTTAAACTCCCTTTAAGTATAACAGGTAGCTGCCACTTACAGAGAAACAATACCGGTAAGCAGTCTGCTAAATTGAATATGCTTTTATGAAGTCATTAAAAAGCATTTACAATTTTCTGGCCTGGTATTACCGTAAGCTGGAAAGCATTTTTATTGATAACTATCTTGGGGTTAAGACCAGTGGTATCATTTCAACAATAGTTCCCGGGTATCCTGATGTTTATTACTGCGAAACCCTTTATTACTGGCATTTACGAAAGATATTTGATCAGGTTACTATACATAAAAGTGATGTGTTTTACGACTTGGGTTCTGGTTATGGAAGGGTGTTGTTTTATGCAGCCGAAATAGGTTTTAGTAAGATTGAAGGTTTTGAATTGCGCCCCGATGCATATGCACTGGCAATTAAAAATATTGCCGGTTATAGAAACAACAAAAGCTGCGATATTACTATTAAGTGCATGGATGTTGCCGATGTTGATGTTTCGAAAGCCGATGTTATATACATGTATAATCCGTTTGGCCTGGCTACCTTAAAAAAGGTAATTGAAAAAAATGCAGTGTTGCCAAAAGGTATCCAGATAATTTATTTCTTTAACGAAAATATAGAATGCGTAAATTATATGAACTCTTTAAAATGGGCGAAAGTGGAAAAAGTAAGGAAATTGCCTTGTAATATCTATACAACATAGCTTTGTTAAATAAATATGTGTTATGTAAAAAATCAAATTAATTTTGTCTTATAAATAACATCCATGAAAAAAATAGTAGTAGTTCTTGGTTTAGCAATTGCGGCGTGTAATGCATATGCGCAAAACAATAACGTGGTTAGCGCCAACAGGCACTTAAGTGACTTTATTAGCGACCACGACACCACCGATTTAAAAGATGCTAAAACAGCTATTGACCTGGCTGCCAATAACGACAAGACCAGGAACGAACCTAAGATGTTCTTATACAGGGGACAGGTTTACGAAACCATATACGAAACCCAGCTTTCTACCCTTTCTAAAAAGGCATTAGGTGCCGGTGCTAAATTAGATCAGGCATCGTTGCAAAAGGCACAGACCGAAGCTTACCTTCATGCTGATACTGCAGCACTTAACACTGCCATGTATTCATATATAAAGGTTATAATGCTGGAACCTAAAGGCGACTATGCTGATGAAGCAAGGCGTGCATTGGTACAATGTGGCGGCCATATGATGAATAAAGCCGTATGTGATTACAATGCAGGCAATTATGCATCGGCATTTGGTTTTTTCGAACAGGTTTACCTGGGTATGAAAGCACAAGGCGTTCCTGATACAATGAGCCAGTACAGAACTATATTAAAGAGTACCGCTGCATCTGCTTTAAAAATAAAGAACTACCCTAAGGCAATTACCTATTATAATGATATGGTTAGCATTAAAGCAGGTAAAGAAGATCCGTATGTGGAACTTAACCAAATATACCTGATGCAGGGTGATACTACCAATGCCTTGGCAATTGTAACCAAGGGCCGCGCTGTTTATCCTGATGATATTAGCCTGATAAACGATGAAACCAATGGATATATTTGGAGGAACCAGAACGATAAGGCTGCAAATAACCTGCAATTAGCCATTGATAAGTTAAATAAGGGCGGCAACTTAACTGCTGACCAAAAGGACCTTGAAGCGAGATTGTATTTTATTTTAGGCACTATATACGACAAGCAAGCTAACCCGCGAGATGCTAAGAATAATGACCTGCCTATGCCGGCTAACTATGCCGATATGTTCCAAAAGGCAGATACTAATTATAAAATGGCATTGGTTATCAGTCCTAATGACTTTGATTTCAACTTTAATATTGGTGCATTATACAACAATCGTGCCAAATATGTTTACGACCAATTAAATGCATTGCCTGATAAGGAACAAGCCAAAAAATCGAAAATAATGGAAGACGAAGCTAAGGGATGGTTAAAGAAAGCTCAGCCATATTTAGAAAAGGCGTATTCGTTGCATGGCGATGACAAAGCTTTGCGAGGTGTATTGCTGCGTTTGTACGCAAGTACAGGCCAGGAAGACAAGGCCAAAGCCATGACCAGCCCGAAATAGTTTATGTACCGATAACTGTGCTATTTGCAGCGAACACCTAAATTTACTGCAGATAGCACATTTTTTTTGTAGATGAAAAGACACCACTTATTCATACTATTATTGATTGCTTTAGCCGGTTGTTCAAGTAACAGTGGTCTTACTTCATTTGGTAACCGCAAATACACTAAAGGGTATTTTTTTGACAAACCCGGTAAAATTTGTACCATTACTAAAGCTGAAAGTGCAATTACCACTGCTCCTCTTAAACCTGAAATAGAGAATGAAAAAGAGCTTGAACGGAAACAATCAATTCAAGCTGCTAAAAGCCCTGTATCATCAATATTTAGTTTAAATAAAGCTAACACAAACAATAAGATTGTGGCAGTTAAAAGTGTGGTCAAATCTATTGATAAGATAGTGAAACCTGATGTTAAAAACTTGGTTGATACGCCAAACGCAGATAAGCCCGTTGAGAAAAAAACTGCCTGGGGAGTAATAGCACTTATTGCTGCAATGCTTGTGTTATTAATTCTTGCATATGCAATACTTACCATAATTGTCAGTGGTGGATACCTATCTCTATTTCTGTTTGTATATTCATTATTTGCATTGATACCGGCTGCAATTGGTGTTGTTTCTGTAATCATAGCACTGCATATACACGATACTCATCATAGCTTAATTACATCATTAGTAATCTGCATCATTCCTTTTGTAATAATTCTATTGCTACTCTTATTTCCTTAATAGATGAAAAGACACCACTTATTCATACTATTATCGATTGTTTTGGCTAGCTGCTCAAGTAACAGTGGTTTTACTTCGTTCGGAAGCCGCAAATACACCAAGGGTTATTTCTGGAATAATCCTATTGCTAAATTAGAGGTAAACCATAGTACATCTGTTAATGGAAAAGAGTCCGTAGTAAGTAATAATTCTACAACAGTTAAGGTTAAAACGGAAACCATAAGCAAATTGGTGGCCCCTCTAAAAGTGTTCAATAGTAACATTCACAAGTACCCTATTGCCATTACTCAACTTAATGGCAAAGCTACGGGCAGGGCAACCAAAGTTGAAATGTTAGGCGATGAAAACCCTTTTACGGATAAACCTGCCACCAATGATGCTGAATTAAAACAGGAGCGTGTAACTGCAGGCGTAATGCTACTTATTATTAGCGCGCTGAGTGTTTTGGGTTTATTATTAGTACACACTATTGTATTTTTGCAGATGGTTTCGCCACTTACTTTCCTCATTATAGCTTCGGCTTGTCTTATTTTCGGGCTTATCTATTTATGGTTGGCACAAAATGGTACTATTCCGGTACCAGGTGCCGATAATAAACCCGTTAAAACTGGGCATTTAGGGCAATCAGGAAAAGAGCTTGCTATGGTATGTCTTTTTATAAGTGCAGCCCTGGCAGTTACTGTTGCTATAGTATTAATTAGCCAAACTACAATTACAATACCGTTAGCGGCCATGCTTTTATTTATTGCGGTATGTGTAGCCGCCTGGATTATTTGCCAGATTGCATTACATAATCCCAACGAAGCATCGCCGGATGATGCTAAACGCGGATTGGATCTTGCTACTATTGCCTTAATTGCAGCACTTCTTATTACATTTGTTGGGCTTTTAAACGTACCTTTATAATTATAATATGAAGCCCCGCCACATATACCTACTATTATTGCTTTTGCTCGTTGGTTGTTCTACCAACAGCAACCTTACTTCATTTGGTACCCGAAAATACACCAAAGGGTATTTTTTTGATAATCCGGTTAAGATTGAGGCTAATTCTCAGGTTGAGATTAAGGCTAAGGTTAGTACTGAACAAAAAACAGAAAACAAGATTGCCATTATTCCTAATACTAAAGTTACCCAAGAACCCGTAAAGGCCCTTTCTCCCCTTAAAAAAACACAGTTATTGAGTAAACAGGTTATGAAATTGGCAGTAGGGGAGATAAGCAAGGCCGAAAATGTCACTATCAGCCGTATATTACCCGATGACCCTCAACCCGACGTGGACGAGAAAACCGGTAAGCCTATTAATTGGGGATTATCGGCATTAATTTGCGGTATATTTTGCTTACTGGCAGGTATATTAGCACTAATAGCGTTAAACGATTTTGCGGGTATAAGTGTATTACTTTTTGTGTTTGTAGCGGTATTTTCGGGTGTTTTTGCCGTTTTAACTGCCATTCATTCTATACATATTAATGATGGCCATATACTTTTAGCAAAAATTGCATTGGTATTATGTACTATTTCTGCAATTTTGCTGTTATTGTTGTTGTAAATGAAGAACCACCACTCACTTTTACTTCTTTTATTAGTTATTGCCGGCTGTTCAAGTAATAGCGGCTTAACCTCATCATTTAGTAACCGTAAATACACCAGGGGTTATTTCTTCGATAATCGGGGTGTAAAGCCGGAGGTTCAAATTAAGGCCGAGGTTCAGCCTGAAAGGCAAATGAAACCTATAGCTGAAAAGGATACCAAGCTGGCCAATATTATTATGTTAACCAAAACAAATGAGTTAACTAATAAAAATAAATCAATTGTAAAACAAGTAGTTAAAGAATACAAAAATCAAGTATTAGCTATTACAAAACAGCCTATAACGACCAATCATTTAACCCAAACAATTGAGCAAATTAACGCCCCGGCCGACCAGGCACCGGCAGTTAATAAACAGCAATTGACAAGCGGCAAGGTTCTTATAACAATTGGTTTGGCGTTAATAGCTCTTACCATAGTTGCGGTGGCATTTGCTACTATAGAAGCCTTCCCGGTATGGATAACCTTGTTAATAGCCCTTAGTTTATTGATAATTGGCATGGAGTTTTATATAGATGCATTAAAAGAGAGCAATCCGGGATCTGTTACGCCGGAAAGAGGCTTATCGAATGAGAATCAGATGCCCGATGGTGCTTCTAAAGGAAAAGCTACCAATTACGGGGGAACATCTCTCGGTTTAGCTATTATAGGGTTCTTATTGGGCCTGTTTTTAGGGTTTGCACTTGGTTTGGCTGCCGTTTTAGGTGCCACAGCCATATCTGCAGCTATAGTTATGGGCGTGCCGGCAGTACTACTTATTATAGCCCTTATATTGGGTATAATGGGGCGGAACAGCCCAACTGAAAAACACCCCGGAAGCGCCCTGGCGGGTATCATAATTTCGGCCATTATGTTGGCGCTTATTGGCACAGCAATATTTGCCATTTTATCACTGTAGTTTAAAGGTAAAAGCAAGTAGTTTATTTGACTCAAAACAGCCCTGAAATAGGAGTGATTTTAAGAGGGTAAATGCCAACGATTCACGTGAAACAGTGTTTTATAAGCTATTGATATACAAATTATTGCATATTTTATTGTCTCATAATATATATTATGTTAAGTGCGAAACATTTCCTATATTTGCACCGTTTTAAGTTCTAATTTTAACGGGAAACTTAAAACCTCCTATTCTCAGGCCTTATTAACAACACATGTTAATTTCTCTTTTGAATTGGCGGTTGAAAGTTTTTCAAACTTTCGTAAAATGTTATCGTATGACAAAAAAGGAAAAATTACTATCGGAGAAAAAGAAGCTTATTAAACAACAATTATCGGGCATAACCTATGAGGATGCAAAAGAGCTTCTAAATAACGTTATAATAGACCTTATAATTGAATCTGGAAAGAATACTATCTCTTTACCAAGCAAACGGTAACATAAAATACACCTGCATTAAAAGTTGTGCTAACATGTGTCACCTCCCATCCATTTTTGGTATGCTCAGATATTTGATTATGAGTAATGGCTCCGCCATTCATAGGCACAGATTTAGCCGATTCCGATAAATACGTAATTACTTTAGTTTCCATGATTATTTAATTTAAACCGTTTATGATTATGGCCGAAGGCTAACCCTGCAAGGTTAGCCTTCATCATTTCCTCAAAATTAATACATTTGCCTTAACATATTGGCGTTAGCTTATTGTAGTCGGAAATTGCAACATTCCCCGGTGTATTACAAAGTAAGTTATCGTTCACGCTATCGGCGTGGGCGTTACTTATTTGTAATAGGCGTGTTGCAATGCCTCGACTACGGAAGGTAAATGTCCCACGCTGATTTTTTATACCACCTGTTCGGGATGTTCGGGTATAAATTGCAACAACCATGAAATATCTTATTTTATTAATGCTATTACCTATAGGGTCAATAGCTCAAAAAGACACAAGTACTGCTACCAAAGAAGAAACTATTGGATGGATTGAATCAAAAATAACTAGGTATTTTTATGGAGGTAGTAGTGAATATTATAAAAATAGCATAAGGGTAGAAGGCTCTATTATTTATTACATAAAGGATTCTTCTCCATGGGATGAAAAGCAAAATAAACGTCTTAATGAATTATCAGAACAAAACGGGTCTGATAATAGGTATTCTTCTAAGCCATCTATAACTACTATTGCTTTTGATTTAAACAGAATGACTCATTATAGCCTGTATAGGAATGAATTTAACGGGCAGTATTCATTATCATTATGTTGTGATAATTGTGTAGAAAACAGCAATAATGGAGACATTAAATACGAAGATTGTATTCCTCAATTTTTTATGCCAGATATGGATGAATCTATGTTTGAAAGACTAAATAGAGCATTACTTCATTTAAAAAATCTATTAAGCAACAACAATAAATTCTAACCGCATGAAAACACTAATTATATTACTCCTACCCTGCTGCCTAGCGGCGCAGGTAAACCCCCACTCTACCAAAGTACATTCTTATACCAAGAAGGATGGTACTCACGTAAGTTCGTACCACAGAACTAAATCAGATGGCACGACTAAGAATAATTACAGCCATAAAGGCAATACTAACCCATATACAGGAAAGGAGGGCCGTAAAAAGTAAAAAAAAAGAAGGCGGTGTTATCAGCACCGCCCATTAGTTCACAGTCATCAACCTTTAATCAATAAACCATGAAAAAAGAAACATGTTATACTTTTAGTTCAAAAGATGAGCAATTATCTTTCACATATCCTATTGAGCCTATTATTGGATACGTAAAATTTAAAATAAAAAATAAGGATATTAAATGCAAAGATGGAATCGTTATTATAACTTTAATAAGTGACAATAGCACTCCAATAGAGAAAATAGAGGAACCATTAAGTAAATTTATTGTTGCGCCATCATATTTCATAAAAGACATAAATGAATTACACAAAAAAGAACCATTAAGTATAAATATACAAGTAACCCATAGCGATAATTGTGATAACATTTTATTTGAACTAAGCCGTTAAAAACTAACAGTACCCTGCATTGGCTGTTCGTATGCTATTGATTTAATTGCTTTATCTATGTCGTAATCAGATATTTTGTTGTTTTTTGGCCAACATTCATATTGAAAGGCTTCTTTCATCATTTTTATAAGTGTCTTTTTTTTCATATATCCATTTGGATATTGTCTATGAAATTTTCTTAAAAAAACATGAGCGCCTTGAAGTAAAGACATTTGTGTTTTTACTTTTATTATTTCTTCTTCTTGGGTCATTTCATTGCCCCAGTCTTTTTCATCTAAATCTCGGGCCAAGATCTGGGTGTTTTTTGATGCCATTTTTAAACGAATAAATTGTAATTAAAACTAGTTGATTTTATATTCGGATTTTCTCTCTTCTTGTCCGCCAAATTCAAAGAGAAATTCGAGGGGAATTGCTCTCCCTCTTGCCTGCGCTTCTTACTTAACATAATATAGCGTTATAGGAACAACACCTGCATGCCTATTTAGGTTGAAGCATGTGAAGTCCTATAAAGTTTTATTATGTTAAGTAATATAGAGCGATACTTATCTCGCCCTATACTCTTAACTCCTCGGAGCACCTTTTACTAAGATAAATTGGATAAGCGAATATAGCAGTTTTTAAGCACTGAAAACCTAGTCTGTTTAACTATTTTTTTAGGTTTTTATAATTTTATAAAAAACGAAATTCTATTTATTAGTCTTCTTTGGCCAAAGTTTTGGCCATTTTTAAAATGCTGAATAGAGCCAAGTTGTCTATCTGTATTCCAAAAAAACCACAATAATTGCTTTAATCCATTTCCTTGCACTCCGCTTGAGAAGCAATTTCTAATAAGTGTTAGTTTGTTTCGCATAGTTCTATTTTAAATGTTTCCACCCAATATGTTGATTTTTTTAAGATTCTATTCATCTCTCGGTCATTTAAAACAGTGAAATGTACTATTCATTATATGTCATTTTTCACCAATTGTCAAAAATATAGTAATTTACATATTGCAATTATTGCACCTTCGGTAATTTTGAACCTCCTTTTGTTTTCGGGCTTAAATGCTTTAGTATTTAGTAAAGTAATATAATTGCAATATGGAGGCTACCCCAAGAGATGATAATTTTTACAAATTCATTATAACTGATATTCCAGTGGAAGAAAAACTGGATATTGTTTTAGATAGAGTTAAAAACCTTAAATCTATAAGCATTCAAGACATTACAAATTGTTTTACTTGTAATATAATGGAATATGAATCACTTATAAATCACTTAGAAAACACAGATGGTCTTATTAAGAACGATGTATTAGATACAAAGGATAGGAAAATATATGGATTAACAGTAAAAGGAATGTTGTTTGAGGGATATGTTAATCGAAAAAAGAAAGAAGCCAGAACCGAAACTCTCCAAATGTTAGCTATCTGGGTGACTGCCATTGGTACTGGATTAAGTGGGTTGTATGTATTGGCTAAATTTATTTTGTGGTTATACGGAAATTAATCCCCCTATCTTTGTTATTGAATTTAAAACTTTATAAACCTTCAACTAAGCCATGATTACAGTTAAACTAAATATAGCCGAGGACAACGCAGACGAAATGATGGACAAAGTACAACGCGAGATAATTACCGAAGTTGTTGAGGAGCTTAAATGCCCTGTTTGTGGTGCTTCGCCTAAGTTTATATCAGATACTCAAATAAACACCTGCCTGCACCAGGAAATGAAAGAACAGATTAAAGCTGTGAATAACCTAACGGTTGTTGAGTAACCCCGCGTCATGTTGAGCCTGTCGAAACATATTCCTTATAACGGAAGGTCTTCGACAAGCTCAGACTGACTTATAAAGCTCCTTTATTGGTATAGAGTAAACCAATCTTACTTTATATTTGAAGTTATGAATGGTATTAAGACAATTCTGCTTAACATAATAATGTTGACCTGTATTGGTTGCACTGCCCAACATGGCAGTATTAAAAACCGTAGGTTAACCTTGCTCAGCGGTATGCAAAGCATGGAATATAAGTACATGCTCTTTAAAACCCCGACTGGCGATACCCTTTGTGCCAAACCTATAGATACTTGCCTCACCCCTGCCGGGTACCAATATATGTGGGATTCTGATGGGCCACCTATTTATATACTTAGCCAATACCAAAACAAAATGTTTTCAGTAAGCTTTACCCCTATTATTGATACTACTATTTATGCCCAGGGCCAACCTCCCTACCAAATGGACATTAAGAAACTGGAACTGATTGCTAAATGAAAAAGTTACTGTTAGCTCCCCTACTCTTTTTATGTGTGGCTGTTTTTGGGCAAAGCTTCTCGGTAAGTGGAACAGTAACCGAAAAGAAGCATAATAAGCCAATAAAAGGGGCTGTTGTACAAATGCTTGGTTCAGATGGGTCTAATGTTGCTATTAAAACGGATAGCACAGGCCATTATTTGTTTGCCGCACAAAGTGCTACGGAGCGCTATGTAAAACCCAATACCTCCTATATACTAGCAGCCGATGCAAATGATAAAAACTATTCAGCGAGTCAGACTAAGGTTAATATTACCACCGTTGGGTTAACCGCTTCCAAAAACTTTGCCGCCGATTTTGTACTTGATAAATTTAAAGACTGCACTCTTGGGCAGGGGTTTGTTGCACTATTCGATTCGGGCAAAACTAAAATAACCCAAAGCATGGCCGATACCGTACTTAATAATGTATTAAAGCTTTTAAAAGATAATCCGACAATTGTTATTCAGGTTGATGGGCATAGTTCATCGAACGAAGGAGACAGTAAAACAAAAATGGCCTTATCTGAAGCCAGGGCCAAGGCATATATGAATTATCTGGTGGCTATGGGTATTAATGCCGAACGTGTAAAAGCAAAAGGCTGGAGCGATAGTATTAAGATAACCATATCGGAAGATGACGCAGAAAATATGAGCAAGCAACAACAGCAAGAATATATAATTACGAGAAGCCGAATGGCAGCGATAGAGATTCTATCGTACCAGTATAAGGCAAAGAAGTAAAACACAAGCTTTACTTATAATACTTAGCTTTGCATTCTATTAAAAAAATTGTGCGTCATTTCTTTATTGTATTTAGTCTTTTAGTATCAGTATTCTCATTCGGCCAGCAGCACTTGCTGGTAACTGGCACTGTAACCGATACCGCTACCGGCAAAGCTGTTGTTAACGCTATTGTTACCTTACGTGGCCCCGATACTACAGTTGAAACCCATACCGACACAGCAGGCAGATACATTTTTAAGGATGGCAAACTTGGCCCCGATAAAGTATATGTTTTATCGGCCCATTGCGATAACCCTAAGTACGGCACAGTTGGCAAGGAAGAATATTTTTCTACCTACGGACTAAAGGGTAATTCGCATAGGTACCTGCGCAATATACTTGTGCAACGCAATGCAGAGAATGATGAACTTATACCGGCAGAAGGCAACCGGTTGGGCAAAATATATTTTAAACTAAAAGACATTAAAATAGCCAATCCAGATAAGGATACGGTACTTAATGGTTGGTTGCAGTATTTACTTAACAATCCTACTTACGTTGTTGAAATTGCAGGCTATGCCGACGAAAAAGATGGCAGTAAAATGTTGCAGACCATGACATCGCGGGCCAGAGCTCAAGAGTGTATTGACTACCTACACTTGCATGGGGTTCCTTACGGACAGCTTCGTTTAATTGGCTATGGGGCTAGTATGCCGGCAGTATCAGAACAGACCATACATAAGCTTAAAGATGATAATGCTAAAATGGCTGCTCGCGAACAAAACTGCTATGCAGAGCTAAGATTGCGCAGTATTTTTTACCGGTCGGTTCCTACTATACTTATATCGGGCACGGTTAGCGATGTAAATACGCTACTGCCTGTAAAAAGGGCATTACTGCAGTTTTATGGTAATGATGGCACCAAACTAACCACCGAAACAGATAATAATGGGTTCTATTCTTTAACAGTAACCGGGTTTAACCCGCTTGTATCATACATATTAGGTGCAGGTGCTATTGATTACGATCAGTGCGATTCGGCAGATATGCTCAAAATAACCCCTGCGGGATACGACCAGTTATTTTTTACTAAGAATTATAGCATTGCAAAGCACGGGTACGAATTGCAACCCATCTTCCCTCCTATCCGTTTCGATTCGGCCAGTGCCGTGTTAAGCAAGGCTGCAAAAGACACACTCAACCGTCTTAAGCGTTTTATGGATAGCCGGCCGGGCCTTGTAATGAAATTTATGGGCGATGCCGATTGGCGAGAACCCAATTACGTTGACCTGGCCGCCGCCAGGGCACAGACCTGCATTAATTACATGGTATCACTGGGTATTGATATTGGTCGCCTTCAGTTTTCTACCCACCAAAGCCTGGAAAACGAGACACTCACCAATGAAGATACTCCGGGCCTTGTGAAAAAGAAAGAGCAATTAACCCGCTTTAACCGTCGTGCATGTAGCGTTGCTTTTTGGCCGGTTAATTGGAAGTACGGACAGAAAACCCAGTAATTCAAAGCGGATTTTAAGAGCCTGCGTCTTTGCGTCTCTGCGGTGAAAGATATTTTGCATTCCCGCTTTTTATTTAGTTTTGTTACAACAAAAAATTAAAAATCCCGTTTTCGAATTATAAACCATACCTCAATGAAACTAAGCAGACTAATTATAGCAGTAAGCATTACCATATTATCAGCCATTACACTAGTATCGTGCGAAGGGCCTGCAGGTGCGGCGGGTGCGCAAGGTATTTCAGGCCCAACTGGTGCTCCGGGGCCTCAACCAGTTATTGGTAATTATACTATATCTGATACCGCATGGGTTTTGTCTTCTTCAGTAAGTAATCAATATTATTATCAACTTACTGATACAGCCATTACTGACTTATCTAAAGATATGATAAATGTTTTTGCTCAAGGAACTACTTCACCTACGGCAGATTATTACCCACTTCCTGTAACCAATATTCTAGCTGCGAATGATAATTTAACGTACAGTTATAACCAGGGTACAATAACCTTCTATTATTCCAATTCGGCCGGAGCTGTTGTGCAACCAACTACACCATTACAAGTAAAGATAAACGTTATTGCAAAAGCCATAGTTCAACAGCATCCTAACGTTAATTATAAGGACTACCATGCGGTTATGGCCTTGCTTACTGAACTAAAAGCAGCTAAAGCATCGCACTAATCGGTTAATTTCCGTTTTCTTACCTTCTTCTATTTGCTTTTCGCGGAACGAATCGTCGTTTTCGTCGAAAATAAAATAGGTATCCATCTACCAATCATAGCTTTACACCAAGCTTATTAGTTAACACCTATCAGTAATTAACAATTAAAACTACAAAGCCATGAAAAACAAACTTCGACTTGCATTAGCATCACTAGCATTTGTCACTATAACCTCAGCTTTATTTGGTCAGGAAGCAACTTACCAACCTGTCAATAATCCTCCATCTGGTTATGCGTTCGATAAGGGAACGAATATTCTGGATATTGGTGTTGGGCTTGGTGGTTATTACGATTATTGGGGAGCCGGGTATAGCGAGACCCCTAACTTTATTGTTAAATTCGAGAATGGTACCTTTGGTAACGTAGGCCCCGGTGTAATTAGTCTTGGCGGCTTATTCTCTTACAAAGGCATCAGCGACGACTATATTGGTCGTGATGGATATACTTACCACGATAGCTGGAACTACTGGATATTGGGTTTTAGGAGCGCATATCATTTACAAATACCAACTGCCCCAAGGTTCGACCCATATATAGGTTTAATGTTGGGTTATTACATTCTTGGCCATACGTTTAGCACCAACAACCCCGATTATAACGTACCGGGCAATCCTGGCTATGTTTATTACAATGCTACCTACCCTAGTTATGTTGCGTTAAGCATGTACCTGGGTGCCCGTTATGCTATAAGTAACAGGGTTAGCATTTGGGGAGAATTGGGTTATGGTTACACCAATTTTGCTTTGGGTGTTGGCTTTAAATTGTAATTGCTAAGCCCATAAAAAATATAGGGAGAGTCTCGCAGTTTTGCGGGACTTTTTCTGTTAATAAAATCTTACAACTTTTAGCTACCGTTTGAGCCGCCAAATTCATAAATTTGCGCCCAAATTAAACAAGCCTACCAATGAATTCCCTCCGATTCAAAGCTCTTGAAGATGCATCTTCGAGAAAACCTGTAAATGTTACACTTCCGTCGGGCAAAGTATCTGACTACTTTGGCGAAAATGTCTTCGATTTAGAAGCCATGGAAAAATACCTGCCAGAAGGTACATTTAAAGTATTAAAAGCAACCATTGAAAAAGGTGCTTTTATAGATCGTAAAACAGCCGATGAGGTTGCTATTGCCATGAAAACATGGTCGATGGAAAAGGGTGTTACCCATTACACCCACTGGTTTCAGCCGCTTACAGGCGCTACCGCCGAAAAGCATGACGTGTTCCTGGATAATATGGACGGAGGAAAAGCCATAGAAAAATTCAGCGGAAGTCAGCTTGCACAGCAAGAACCGGATGCATCTAGCTTCCCTAGTGGAGGTATACGTAACACCTTTGAAGCAAGAGGTTATACCGCATGGGATGCTTCTTCGCCTGCTTTCATTATGGGTAAAACACTTTGCATACCTACTATTTACTTATCATACACCGGTGAAGCGTTAGATTATAAAACACCTTTATTAAAATCGATGCAGGCGTTAAACCAGGCAGCTGTGCCTGTTTGCCAGTATTTCGATAAGGATGTTACCCGAGTTCAGGCAACCCTGGGCTGGGAACAAGAATATTTCCTGGTTGATAACGCTTTGTTCACCGTTCGCCCTGACCTGGTTCATTCGGGCCGTGCCTTATTTGGCGCCAACCCTGCTAAGGGCCAGCAATTAGAAGATCATTACTTTGGTTCGATACCGGAAAGGGTTAACGAATTTATGCGCGACTACGAAACCGAATGCTA
>Ga0206844_10261_pt1 | contig 15134 bp, 13 predicted proteins | sample Alteio_BWOrgCont_22_FD_152907 | JGI IMG/M metagenome (GOLD analysis project Ga0206844, IMG submission 152907) | Enriched cells from forest soil in Barre Woods Harvard Forest LTER site, Petersham, Massachusetts, United States -... | ecosystem: Environmental > Terrestrial > Soil > Temperate forest >...
CAGTTATTGGTTACCAGGATTTTCTTGACGGAAGAACCCTCGTTTGAGATAATCCTGACAAGGTACAACCCATCCGGTAAAGATAAATCAACATTTATCGAATTGCCTTCTGTGTGAACAATATTGTTATAGATTTCTTTGCCGTTCATGTTGCAACCCTCATAAGATACGATAGGATAGGAAGAATTCAGGACAAAATTCCCGGCATTGGGGCGGGGGTAGATATTAAAATCAGCCTGGTTTTTGGGTGGGTTGCTAAATGCAAAAGGAGCCGCAGTTATATAGCCCGTGTCGCAATAAGACATCTGGGTCCATTGGTTGGCAGTGGTATCATAGGCCCACAATTGAATCAATAATACCGGTTAATGCCGTCAGATTGATACATGCTGTTGCATTTCTTAAAAAATACCTGTAGCCAATCCCGCTCTTATAAGTTTATAGCTTTGCTGACATTTGAAAGTTAGCGGGGGTTGCCTTCAATTTTCCTCAAAAACCCCTATCTTTGAACCTATGAAACTTGTATCATTTGTACTGGAAGGAACGGATAAAATCGGCATTCTCGTTGACAAGAATGTTTATCCATTGTTCCTCATTAATCCTGCTCTGCCGGACAATATGGCCGACTTTTTAAAGGCGGGAGAAGAAGTCATGGAAATTACCACTTCCATTGCACAACATATAAAACGTGAACCGGATAAGTTCAACAGCTATCCTTATCACGACCAGGACATCCTGGCCCCTGTTCCACACCCTACATCCTGTCGGGATGGCTATGCTTTTCGCCAGCATGTAGCGGCCGCACGCCGCAACCGGGGTGTACCCATGATTGAAGAATTTGACCAATACCCGATATTCTATTTCACCAACCACAACAGCATGACCGGGCCGGGACAGGTTGAGTTTATGCCTGATCACTTCAACAAACTTGATTTTGAGCTTGAAACGGCTATCGTTATTGGCAAAAAAGGCCGTAATATCAGGGCAGCAGAAGCCGATGCCTATATCGCCGGCTTTATGGTGATGAACGACTGGAGCGCCCGAACATTCCAAATGGAAGAAATGCTTTTAAACCTTGGCCCCGCCAAAGGAAAGGATTTTGCGACATCCATAGGGCCGTGGCTGGTAACCCCTGATGAACTGGAACCCTATCTCACAAAACCAAAAGAAGGACATGTCGGCAACCAGTACAACCTTTCCATGAAAGCTCATGTGAATGGCATCCAGGTTTCAGAAGGCAATTTCGGGGATATGGACTGGACTTTTGCAGAGATCATTGAACGCGCCTCTTATGGGGTTGATCTATATCCGGGTGATATTATAGGTTCCGGAACGGTAGGCACAGGTTGTTTCTTAGAACTGAACGGTACTGGGCTTTTGAATGACAAAGACTACAAAACCCAGTGGTTGCAGGCGGGTGATAAAGTAGTGATGGAGATTGAGCACCTTGGCAAACTCGAAAACCTGGTCAAAAAAGCAGATACCGATTATTCAATTATGGCGTTGAAAAAATAGGAAGAACTGAAATTGGAAATTGGAAATTTGGCTGTTTATCCGACACTCTCTTCCAAATTTTAATGCCAGATCAAGTCCAGTATCAAATTTCAAGGTTCAAATTTCAAATTCCTGCTTTTATTGCCTTACTTTGCAATGATTTTCACATAGCTCTAATTACATATCTAATTATATAGAAAACGATGAATGTAGATGTCCTGAAGGAAAAGTTTGCTGCGGCTGCCCCTGCCATCCGTGCGGAATTCCAAAATATAAAAACAAATTTTTCGGAAGTATCACTGGGCGAGTATAATATCGGCCAGGTGATTGGCGGGATGCGTGGCATGATCGGCCTGCTTTATGAAACTTCTGCACTTGATCCTGAAGAAGGTATCCGTTTCAGGGGTTATTCTATACCCGAAATCAGGCAGTTGCTGCCAAAAGCGCCTGGTGGTACGGAGCCACTGCCCGAAGGTATTTTTTACCTGATGCTCATGGGGGAATTACCTACTGAGGATGATGTCCGTATGGTGAGTGTGGAATTCCAGAAACGATCTATTGTGCCCAGTTATGTATTCTCGATGCTGGACTCCCTCCCAAGGCAAACCCATCCCATGACCCAGTTCAGCCTCGCCATAACGGCGATGCAGACTGAATCTGTTTTTGCAAAAGCTTATCATGACGGCGCTTCCAAAACTGATTATTGGGGTTATATGTATGAGGATGTAATGAACCTTATCGGCCGTTTGCCCCGTATCGCAGCTTATATCTATCGCCGCACCTATAAAGATGATGTTCATATAGAACCGCTGCCAAACCTGGATTGGGCAGGAAACCTTGCACACATGCTTGGTTTTGAAGATGAAAACTTCAAAAAACTGATGCGGCTTTATCTTACCATCCATGTTGATCATGAGGGTGGTAATGTGTCAGCTCATGCCACACGTCTGGTAGGGTCGGCTCTCAGCGATGCCTATCTTTGTTTCGCATCAGCCATGAATGGACTGGCAGGGCCTTTGCATGGACTGGCAAGCCAGGAGGTTATCCGTTGGATTCTTGCGATGAAAGAAGAACTCGGCGACAAAGTCCTGGACAAGGATGCCGTTACCGGATACATCCACAAAACACTGAATGAAGGCAGGGTAGTGCCGGGATATGGTCACGCCGTATTGCGCAAAACAGATCCGCGTTTTGTGGCGCAACGAGAGTTCGCTCTTCAATACATGCCTGATGATCCGTTAATCAAAATTATCGGCCTATTGTATGAAGTGGTGCCACAGGTATTGAAAGAGACAGGAAAAGTAAAAAATCCCTGGCCGAATGTAGATGCCCACTCTGGTGCTCTTCTTGTACATTTCGGTTTGGTGGAATATGATTTTTATACAGTTCTCTTTGGGGTTTCCCGTTCGCTGGGCGTATTATCATCACTCATCTGGGACCGTTATCTTGCACTGCCCATTGAAAGGCCGAAATCAGTTACCCTCAAGTTTTTGCAGCAAAAGGTTGCCAATATGACACCGAAGCCAGTAACCGCAGGCGGGGATGAATAGGAAATTGAGAATTAAAAAACCGGAAAGGTTAATAGATTGGAAGAATTGAGATTCATCGCATTGCGGCAATCCTTAATTCTTAATTGACTAAAGGTTGCCGTTCGCATCGGTCTTTATAAAAAGTATCCGGTTACCGTTTAGTCCTTTGCCAAACGCATTTGTATGACCTACCAATACGTAGCCACCATCCTGAGTCATAATCCCATGCATAAACCTGCCGTTACCTTTGGCAGCTATTGTTTTGCTCCATTGGGGGTTACCATTTGCATCAATTTTCAAGGCATAAGGATACTGGTCGTTAAAACCGAAACCCTGTACCTGCCCGGTTATAATAAACCCGCCATCGTTACACGCGGACATATCATAAAGATTGATTGAACCCGCTGTAGAGGGGAACAATTTTTTCCAAACCAGGTTCATGTTTTTATCAAATTTTAACACCAGGGGATAAGTGGAATTGGTATTGTAATCAGTCCTTTGCACCAGAAGAATGATTGATGAATCAGGGCCAGGCACCTGAAACTCCGGTGCATCTGAAGAATGAAGGTCTCCTGTATCTATCTCTGTTTGGATGGGTGGTGCATTGCCATGAACCTTTGCAATAAAGATTTTTGGGTTATTAAACCACGACCAGTTGTTGCGGGGAAGTTTCTGGCCCCAGATATTATATGCGCCCGAGCCTGTGACGCCATAAACGAAAAACTCCAGGGTTTTTCCGCCCATAATACTGTCTTTAATTACATCCTCTTTTTGGTAAACCAGGTTTGCATCATAAGTAAATATATAGTTGTACGAATAATAGTTGTCGTTTCCGTCTGACATCGCAACAAAATAGTTTGAGTCATTTTTCAGGACCGGTCCATTTGCAAAGTAGTAATAAGAAGAATTAGGGAAATGGTATACGTTTATAATGTCCCCTGAGCTATCAATATTGGTTGTATAAATCCCGGCCTGCAAGGTGAAAAGGTTTGGGTTTTGTTCTGTCACCCACCAATGCTGACTTAGGGTTGATGAGATTGGAAAACAATATTCCGGTGTCGTTTTTTCCCAACGCGCATTGCCCTTTCCATCAGTCCTGATGATGAGAGGCCGTCCTGCCCCATCGCTGGCAATGATCATAAAGCCGCCGTCTGCCAGTTGCTTCACAAAAGTAGCATAGGATACAGAATCGGTCTGAAGGGTTTTTATGAAAGTACCAGACGCAGCGTTTGGTGGATTTTCTTTTTTACAGGAAAAGAAAAGGCATCCCCAAAAAATTGCGAGCACTATAGTGACCGGGTTATTTATTGCTTTCAACGATTTTGCCATTTTGATCCACATGTAAAAGCCCGAACATAGCAGTATGGTTTTCATCGTTCGATATCATATTTACGCCAATAGCGAAGGAACTGCCCATCGCTACTGCACCCACAGCAAAGGCATTGAAACCCGTTATAGGAATACTGTTTTCCCAGATTTTATTCCCGTTTGCATCTGTATTCAGCAGCCAGGTATAATTGAGCCCGGATGCATCGGTTTCTCCACCGGAAATGAGCACCCCGCCATCGGTATTATTGCTCATATCATTGATTTGAGCGCCCGAAATACCTGAATACTGGTGACTCCAGGAAACATCCCCTTTAAAATCAACTTTATAAAGTATGATTGAATTCTGGCCCGAGTCAACAACATTTGAAGCTATGATATATCCATCAGCCCTGCTGATGATTCTTTCATAATTATACCCGTAATTGGTAAAAGGGATCAAAACACAGTTTTTATATTCCGGATAAGAATTGCTTACAGTCTGGAGGTTAAGGGAGGTGCCGATCGGGGACAATGAGATAAAGGTGGGATAAAACGTATTGAGGTCATATGCAAAATTGGATTTCACAATAACTCCCACAATACCGACATCGCCGTTTGGGCCTGTTGTCACCCCGGCCCCCTGGCTCCAAAAGAAAGTGCTGGCGGCATAGTAATACCTGATCCATAATTCGTTGCCGTCCTGATCGGTTTTTACCGCATAAATGCAATCATAAGTACTTGTTTCATATCTTCCTATGGCAATGAACCCATGGTCTGGTGTTTCGCTCACATCCAAAAATGCGTCCCGGTAGATGCCACCAAAAGTCTTTTGCCAGAGTAGATTTCCATTCCCGTCAGTTTTTACCAGGTAAGCATCGGGAAACAGGTCATTCCGTTCTGTTGCCGAGCCATTCCCGAAAGAGCTTGTGGACCCTGCCGCTATAAAACCGCCATCGGAAGTAGTATGCACATTGCTGAAATTATCTACTCCGGAACCACCGTAAATCTTGTACCACAAAATATTGCCTTTTGCATCTGTTTTTTGGATAAATCCCTTGCCTCCCTTGCCGGGATAGGAATAGGTTGATCCCCCGAAAACAATGCCGCCATCCTGTGTGCCTTCAATATTATCAAGGAAATCCCCATAATGATCCCCATAAAACCGAACTCCGGAGGTAGTCGGATATGAAGATGGCGATTCAGCCACTTTGCTGCAGCCAACGCATAGCAAAAGCAAAGAAATGACTATAAGAAGATGATATTTACCCCGCATCATGGACAAAGGAAAGCAATATTTACCTTAACGCCAAATAATTATGAAAAGAGTAAATAGTAAAGGGCAAGTGGTATTTGGTCAATGGTATTTGGCAAATGTTAAATGGTCCGTGGTTTTTGGTCAATGTTACAGGTTCCCGTTCGCGTCGGTTTTGATGAATAAAATCTGATTGCTTACGAGTCCCATCCCGAACTGAGACGATCCCCCTACAAATGCAAGAGTTCCGTCGCCCAATTCTGTCACAGAATAAAAAGCGCCATTTCCTTGAATTGAGGAAGATGTTATTGCCTTAGCCCATTGTTTATTTCCATTTGCATCAATTTTGAGCGCATAAGGCTGCGTATAAGTGGTCCCGGTGGTTTGTATGCTCCCGGCTATGATAAACCCTCCATCTTTGCAGGCACTTACATAGTTTGGCGTAACGGATGCAGTATTAATAGAATATTGACTATACCAGGCAACATTCAGGTTTTTATCAAACCTAACCACTACAGGAAAGCTGATGGTTGAAGAATACCGGCTACCAAGCAAAACCTCTCCTGAATCATCTGTACTTAATTGTTGTATGGCCAAATCTGAATATTTTTGGTCCCCACTGTCTATAATCGTTTGTATGGTATTACCTGAAACAGATATCCTGGCAGCAAACAGTTTGTAATTATCAAAACCTGCATTAAAATTATTCCTCGGGTATTTCTCGCCTAAAATTGTACAGGTCCCGGTGGAGGTAACATTGTTTACAAAAAAACCAATAGGTTTTCCCCCAAGTGGCCCATTGTAAAAAGAATCAGTGTGAAGCAGATTAAGGCTTTGGTCATAAACATATACCTCATTAATAGTGTCTTTTGCGTAAAAAACACCGCATGCAGGAATTATAATATTTGAGCCCAGATGGGTCATTGCATTACATTGTAAGTTTCCTGGAGGGCTAATGTTTAAAAGTTTAGAATTGCCCAAAGTATCAAATTTGATAAAATTATTTAGTTGTTGGGCAACAAAACTGCCATCGGATAATTGAAATACTGCCGAGAAGTTGTAAGGAAAATGTTTTTGAATGGTTTTCTTCCACCTGAAATTTCCATATTTATCAGTTCTGACCATTAAAGGTTCACCAGCATATCCTGCCCCTTCTATGGATATGATAATAAACCCTCCATCGGGCATTTGAAATAATTGTTGAGAATTTGCAGAAGAATCTGTCTGATAAGTTTTTAAAAAAGTAGTGGCGTGCTGCAAAGGAGGTTCGTTCTTCTTACATGCAAAAACAATGCATAGAACCATGGCCATCATCAGATAGCTTTGCATGATGTTATTTGCTCTCATCAATGATTTTTCCATTAAGGTCTGTGTCAAGAAATCCGAAAAAACCAACACGATTAGTAAGCAATGGCGATGAGGTTACGCCAATTGCATAAGAATTTCCCGTATTTACAGCTCCGCAAGCCCATGTAGTTGTACCTTTTATGGGTATAAAATACTGTGAAACCCTGTTTCCATTTGCGTCTGTATTCAATAGCCAGCAATAATTAGTGTTTGATATATCTACTGCACCGCCTGAGATCAATATTCCTCCTTGCGGGTTAACCACAGCGTCATTAAAAACAACATTATTACCTAAATCATCGTACGAATGAGTCCATAATATGTTACCGCTAAAATCAACTTTAAAAAGGGTCACAGATAAAGAAATACCGCAATTATGACAGATGGGGTTCCCCGTGATCCCCTTTAAGTCTGAAGATATTACGAAAATAAACCCGTCAGGCTGGCTAATGATTTTTTCATAATTTGTAGATGTTCCCCATTGCCATGTATTCCCGTTTTCAGGCCAGGGCATTGGTCCGATATTGGGAAAAGATATTTGCGGAAGGAGTGAAGCGCCATACTGGGATAAATACGTAAATGCCGGATGCCAGATACTATCAGACCAGGTTTCTAGAGCGCTTGCAATGGCAATTTCTCCATTTGGGCCAACTGCTACTGATGCACCTATTTGGTTGTGTACGCTGTCAACGATTTTCCTTGTCCATAAGCTATCACCGCTTTGATCTAACCTTACAATGTATAGCGGATTTTCAGCATAAGCATAGCAATACCCGATGGCTACAAAGCCATGATCAGGTGTTTCCTTCACATCATGAAAATAGGCGCCAAGCAAATAACCGGGGAAATATTTTTGCCATATAACTGTTCCCTCTCCATCAGTCTTTACAATATACGCACTATCATGATAATAATCCGGACCACTTGAACCGGCAGCAATAAACCCACCATCAGATGTAGGTTGAACTATATTAAATATTTCCTGGTTTGGCCCTCCATAAGTCTGAAACCAGCTAAGGTTTCCGTTTTTGTCTGTCTTTTGAATAAAGCCTTGTTCACCAAGATAAGCGCTTGTAATTGTATATCCCCCAAAGACGTATCCTCCGTCAGCAGTTGGTTTAAATGATCTCAGTATTTCGCCATAGCGATCCCCGTACAGTTTTACACCGGATGTACTTGCAGTTGTCGTTCCAGGCGCTTTGCTACAATTGGAGAATACAGCGCAAAAGCAAATAACAGCTAATATCTTTTCTTTTACCCCCATCAACGACAAAGAAAAACATTATTTACTTTACGGCCAAATAATTGTGAAGAATGATCAATGAACAATTATCAATGCAAATGGCGAGAATCAATATCAATGCAATTATCGCCGGCAAGGCCTGGATGAAGAATATTTTCCGGGTTACAGTTAAAGCTCCATAAATTCCTGCTGCTGCCACGCAAACCAAAAAGAAAATGTCCACATTCTTGGCCCATGCCAAGTCTTGAATAAACAAAGACCAGATCAATCCTGCTGCCAGGAAACCGTTATACAATCCCTGGTTCCCGGCCATCACTTTTGTAGTTTCAAATGATTCCTTTGGCAATTTTTTGAACACTTTTGGTCCTCGGGTGGTCCATGCAAACATTTCTAAATAGAGAAAGTAGAGATGTAAAAATGCGATAAAGCCAACGAGGCATTTGATAATGATGATGAGCATATTGATGGTATTTGAAAGACAAATATAGGATTCTTTCCGAGTTAACGGTCAGCAAATAACCCCAGAGGGGTTACATGTTTGTAGAAAACCAGCAAAACAAGTTTCCGACCCCAGCGGGGTCGCACAATGAAGCGAATACATTTTATGCAAACTATCCAGGAACATTTGTCTCGCTGTTCGACCCCTCTGGGGTCGTATATCTACCTCTTATTCAATTTTCTACAAACATTTCACCCCTCTGGGGTAATAATCGAAACGAATTTTCTCAAAACAAAGAATAATCGTATAATCTAAATCGTCTCCGAACCATCTAAACTATAAACACCTTCTTAGCTGTAGAAATAGCAAAATCAATAGATATTCTCCCTGCTCCTTCAATCAAAAGAAATAAACAAGTCATGATCTGCGCAAAATCTGCACGCGTTTCATGCAGCACTGCCCAGATACCAACTTTTGGTGGCGCTGGTGGCAATGGCAGTGGGCTTGTACCCAGGTACAAATCAATCTTGGTGCTGAGTACAGCAACAATCATTTGGACAATGAAATAGAAAGACACAATCCTTGTAAAGAGCCCGAAAATAAGAAGTAAGCCGCCGATGATTTCACCAACGGCAATAAAATGAGCTGTCGTTTCCGGGAAGGGGAACCCTAACTTTGTGAACCTGCCTACGCCCTGGTTGGTGTACACAAATTTCAAAATGCCTTCCCATAAAAAAACGCTGCCCGCCATTAAGCGAATGATCAAAATAGACGATTGCCCGGTGACGGGCGGGTGGATGAACCAATTAATCAACTTTTTCATGAATTTTAGTTTTTAAATTAATAATGCCGCAAACATCCTCTGCCACACTAACTGGTCAAAATTATTTACAGCATCTATGACTTTTTCTTGATGAAGTAATAAAAATATGACCTTTTACCTTCTCCTTCAGGAGAAGGACTAAGGATGAGGCCCCTTTATCAAGAATTGTGCATCCTTCATGTAATAAAATTTGAAAACAATGACGGCCTTATTACCTTTGATCAAACATAAATTTTGAAAAGCAGGACATTTCTATATCATACTCTTTTTTGGATTGGAATTTATCTTCTTTGGGTAGTTATTTTCCGCAGCTATTCTGTGCCTATTACAAAAACAATAACGGTTGAGTTTTGCTATCTGATTTTCATCACTGCAGCCTATTATACAGTTAGCAATTTTATCATTCCGCAGTTCCTGGTTAAGAAAAAACACGTACTATTTTCATTAACTACCTTATTTACAATCCTGTTAGCAGGCTGGCTCAGAACCCTTGTAGCCATCCAAATAAACCACCGTTTCTTTCATACCGTACAATTACCTGATTTCAGCACATTGTTTTTGTATTCCGTAGGCAATATTGCCATTTGGGTGCTTGCTATTACCATCGGAAAAATGATTCTCGACAGGAACCGAACGCAGCAGCAATTGGAATTATTAGAGCAGGTAAGGATCAGAAATGAACTGGATTATCTGAAAGCCCAGATCAATCCACATGCGCTGTTTAATTCTTTAAATACTATTTACGGACATATTGATAAAAGCAACCAGGTTGCCAGGAATACTTTGCTGCAATTTTCGGAGTTATTGCGGTATCAACTATATGATTGTAGTGCCGAAAAGGTGAACCTGGAAAAGGAGATGGATTATATTAGGAATTATGTCGCTTTTCAGCGATTGAGAAAGGATGAAAAACTGGCAGTAACCGTTGAAATTGAAAACATCGAACCCGGGCTGGGAATCGCACCTTTATTGTTGTTGGTTCTCATTGAAAACGCTTTCAAATTTGTGAGCAATTTCTCAGATAAGGAAAATAAGATCAGTATTAAGATCTATGCAAAAAATCATGTTTTACATAGCTCATTTATGAATACCACAGAACCGCAACTCAACAGCATGTCGAAAACATCCAATGGGATCGGGCTTTCAAATTTAAAACGCAGGCTGGAATTATTATATCCTGACAAACATGGACTCAAGACCAATATTGGCGATGATTTTTACGAAACCCATTTAACCATAAACCTCGCATGAAACTCAAATGCATTATCATAGACGATGAGCCCATCGCAAGAAAAGTATTGCAGGAATTCATTGAAGAAGTTAATTACCTGGAGCTTGTGGGACAGGCTGAAAATCCTTTAAAGGCAATAAACTTACTTAGTAATAATGATATTGACATTATTTTTCTAGACATCAACATGCCCAAGATAAATGGGATTGACTTTTTAAAAAGTTCTACTCCCAATGCAAGTATCATTATGACAACAGCTTATACGGAATATGCCGCCGAAGCGTACGGATTGGATGTACTGGATTACCTGGTAAAACCTATCGCTTTTGAAAGGTTCTTAAAAGCCTGTAACAAAGCCAAAGAAGCCCGAAACTCCGGGACTGAAAACAAAGCAAAAGTCCAGGATCATTTTTTCATCAAATGCGATAACCAGATCGAAAAGGTATTCTACAACGACCTACTCTATGCCGAAGCCATGTTAAACTACGTTATGCTATATACCAATTCCAAAAAAATGATGGTTTATTTAACAATCAAAAGCCTTGAAGAACAGCTGCCTCCTGATATTTTCATCAAAGTGCATAAGTCCTTTATTGTAAACATGAATAAGGTAAAAAGTATCGAAGGCAATATCATTGACATTGGAAATGCCAAGATCACCATCAGCCAGAACCTGCGAGAAAAAGTGATTGGAGAAATTGTTAAGGATAGGATGATTAAGAGGTAAGGTGAAGTCCTTTGATAACGCTATTGACAAATTGGAAAATAACCCCGGAGGGGTTACACGTTTGCAGAAAAAAATCTCGCACATTTCTACGACCCCAGCGGGGTCGCACAATAAAGCAAACACATATTATGCAACTATCCAGGAAAATTTGTCTCGCTGTTCGACCCCTTCAGGGTTATATATCTATCTCTGATTTAATTTTCTACAAACGTTTCACCCCTCTGGGGTGAGATGAGGATTGTTTAATGATTCTTTTATTAATAGCGTAATATGACCTCTCCTTACTGTTGATGCATTACTGATGACTGTCCCCTATCTTTGCCCCATGGAGTTTAAAAATAAAACCGTCATAATTACAGGTGCCTCCTCCGGCATCGGGCAGGCATGTGCGCTGGCTTTCGCTAAAGAAGGATGTAACCTTGCCCTGGCTGCGAGGAATTTTGAGAACCTTGCTCATACGGCATCAGAATGTGAAAAACTGGGTGTCAAAGTAATTGTGGTACAAACAGATGTGGCCATTGAAGAAGATTGTAAAAGCCTTATTGATCAAACCATCAGAACATTTGGGGGCATAGACATCCTTATCAATAATGCCGGCATGACCATGAGGGCTTTGTTTGCGGAAATGGATCTTTCTGTTTTGAAACGATTGATGGATGTAAATTTCTGGGGGACGGTTTATTGTACCAAATATGCACTGCCTTACTTGCTAAAATCCAAGGGCTCAGTCGTTGGCATTTCTTCTATAGCCGGTTATAAAGGTCTGCCAGGTAGGACTGGCTATTCTGCTTCTAAATTTGCCATGAACGGGTTTTTGGAAGTCCTCAGGATCGAAAACCTTAAAACCGGGCTTCATGTATTGATATGCGCCCCTGGTTATACTGCATCCAATATCCGCAATACAGCGCTCACCAAGGACGGAACAACGCAATCCGAATCACCTCTTGATGAAAAGAAACTCATGCAGCCTGAAGAAGTAGCTGCTGCGATAGTGAATGCCATCAAAAAAAGAAAGAATGTACTAATCCTGACAACATTGGGTAAGTTTACTGTGTTATTGAATAAGTTCTTCCCGAAATTTATGGATAAGATGGTTTACAATACCATTGCCAAAGAAAAGGATAGTCCGTTTAAATAAGTCTCTCGCAAAGGCGCAAAGGCGCTAAGTTGAAAATAAAATAGATCAAATAACTGTGCTACAAACCATACAACGATATACCGCAGATGCCATGGCCGAGCTTTATGGCGTGGCGATGAACCCTTCTGATATACAGATTCAGGCAACCAGAAAAGAGTTTATCGGAGACTTCACGGTGGTTATTTTTCCACTCACGCGCTTTTCAAAGGAAGACCCGCTGAAAACAGCTACTAGTGTCGGCGAATACCTGAAAGTAAATATTCCCGAAATAAAGAGTTTTGATATTGTAAAGGGTTTCCTGAACCTGCTTCTCACCGATGAATTCTGGTACAATTACCTGGCATCAGCCACAAGCGATTGGGAGCATGCAAAGGAGAAACAAACCATCATGGTAGAGTACTCATCCCCTAATACCAACAAACCTTTGCACCTCGGCCATATCAGGAATAACCTGCTTGGCTATTCTGTTGCCAATATCCTGAAAGCCAGAGGCCACAATGTGATCAAAGCTAACCTGGTAAACGATAGGGGCATCCACATCTGCAAATCCATGATCGCCTGGCTGAAATATGGCAATGGCGAAACCCCACAAACCTTTGGCATAAAGGGTGATAAGCTGGTAGGGAAATATTATGTGGAATTTGACAAAGCGCTCAAAGGCCAGATATATGATATGGAAAAACTGCTTTCAGTTGACAAAGAAGAAGCCGCTAAAAAAGCGCCCTTAATGACCGAGGCGCAGGAAATGCTCCAAAAGTGGGAAGCCGGAGACCCTGAAACCATCCGAATCTGGAAAATGATGAACGGCTGGGTATATGAGGGGTTTGAACAGACTTACAAATCACTGGGCGTTGATTTTGATAAAACCTATTACGAAAGCCAGACATACCTTCTTGGAAAAGACATTGTAAATGATGGACTTGCCAAGGGTGTCTTTACCAAAAGAGAGGATGGATCCGTGTGGATTGACCTTACAGGCGAGGGGCTGGACGAAAAGCTGGTTTTGCGTAAAGACGGCACTTCTGTTTACATCACACAGGATATGGGAACAGTGATGGAACGGTTCAGGGAATACAACCTGGATAAGATGATCTACGTGGTTGGCAATGAGCAGGAATATCATTTCAAAGTTTTGAAACTGATATTTAAAAAGTTCGGAGAAAAATGGTGGGACCAATTGTACCATCTATCTTATGGAATGGTGGAACTGCCTAATGGAAAAATGAAATCCCGTGAAGGAACGGTAGTGGATGCAGATGATCTGATTGCCGAAATGCTGGAAACCGCTGAAAAACAAACCCGTGAACTGGGCAAAATTGAAGGGCTTACTGAAACAGAGCAACAAGACCTGTTTTACAAAATAGGGATGGCGGCCTTGAAATTCTATATCCTGAAAGCCGACCCCAAAAAACAGATGATGTTCAACCCCAATGAATCCATTGATTTTCTTGGATTTACAGGGCCTTTTATTCAATATACCTATACACGTATCAAATCTATTTTCAGGAAGGCAGAAACTGATGGGGTAGTGGTTTCTCAGAGTCCCCTGCGGGGAAGTAAAAACCCGATACATAGTCTCGAACGCGAACTCCTCCAACTACTCTATAGCAAAGATGCCATTCTCAAGGATTCAGAAACAAACCTGTCCCCTGCTTTGATGGCGAATTATGTTTATGAGCTTGCCAAAACCTATAACAAGTTCTACCACGATCATAAAGTATTAGCCGAACCCGATGCAGACATCCGGAATTTCAGGTTGATGCTATCTCAAAAGACAGGAGAAGTGATTCTTGCTGGCATGGGTCTTTTGGGAATAGAAATGCCAGAGAAGATGTAAAACCATTTGAAGGCGTATTGCGTATATTTGTGAAAAACGCTTTTCCTTTGCGACTTAGCGCCTTTGCGAGAGATTATTTTCTCGCAAAGGCGCTAAGACGCAAAGGGGGCAAAAAATTAGAACCACAATGAAAATTTCAAATCTTCTTGTCCTATCAGGTCTATTGCTGGTATACACCGCTTGTGCAAACCGAAATTCCAGCATGGCATCTGATACCCCGGCAAATACCCATCCTCAACCCGTTTATTCGGGCAAAACTGAAAAAGCCACCTTTGCACTCGGCTGCTTCTGGCATTCGGAAGAAATGTTTGCAGAATTGAAGGGCGTTGTTGACGCCGTACCTGGCTATTCTGGCGGCACGGCCCCAAACCCAAGCTATGAAGATGTTTGTACCGGCACCACGGGCCATGCCGAATCTGTGGATGTGACTTATGACCCTACCATCATCACCTACAATCAATTGCTTCAGGTGTTTTTTGCAGAACATGACCCTACAACACCCAACTATGCCGCACCAGATGAAGGAACCCAATACAGGTCAGTCGTATTTTACCGGAATGACGACCAGAAACAACAGGCTGAAAAATATATTCAACAACTAACTGCGTCCAGCAAATACAAAAACCCGATCATTACCCAGGTTGTCCCTTATACCAAATTCTACCAGGCAGAGGATTATCATTTACACTATTACCGCAAGCACCCAAACCAGGGATATATTGCTGGCGTTACCCGCCCTGAAATTGAAAAATTCAGGAAGGATTTTAAG
>Ga0206844_10262_pt1 | contig 15074 bp, 13 predicted proteins | sample Alteio_BWOrgCont_22_FD_152907 | JGI IMG/M metagenome (GOLD analysis project Ga0206844, IMG submission 152907) | Enriched cells from forest soil in Barre Woods Harvard Forest LTER site, Petersham, Massachusetts, United States -... | ecosystem: Environmental > Terrestrial > Soil > Temperate forest >...
ATCAGGCGAATATTCAAACAGGTCAATACCGTCCTTAACATGGGTCATTTGCCTTTTATGGGTACCGTCAGGGTTCATTTCCCAAAACTCCATATCTCCTCCTCTCCCACTCAGGTAGCCGATTTTCTTGCCATCAGGCCGCCATTGGGCTGAGTTGGCATTGTCAACACTATCGGTAATTTCGATGGGTGTGCCCCCATTTAATTCAAGCTTGTATATAATATTATGATTCCTGTTTACGGCAACATTTGCCGTTTTTATTCCGTAGATAACATACTTGCCATCAGGGGATATGCGCGGGTCAGATACCCTGCCGAATTTCCACAAAACGGCTGCCGACAGGTTTTGTTTGTGTGGGAGCGGCACATTGGTTTTTACTTTTTTGATGCAGCTTTGGCTTAGGATAGCCAGGCAAATGGAAAGAACGAGATATTTCTTGATTGTCATATATGTTGACGGTTATTTTATCGCCAAAACTAACTAAAAGAAGTGGTTATTTGAAATTTGTGATTTGAAATTTGGGTTTAGCCTTAGGCTACTTATTTTGCCCAAAGCGCCTATTGTGTTAATTACATTTTCTTTCGCCACCGAAACCACAACCTTACATTCACCGCCCAAATCCTGTTCTGAGATTTTGATATTGTTATGTTTGATAAAATTCATCAACTCACTCAAATGTGCGTAATCTATTGTGATAGAAATAGTTTCATGCTCTACATCTTCAACAATGCTGGCATGTTCCAAAGCATCTTTGGCGGCGTCTTTATACGCAGATGTCAATCCGCCGAGACCCAGTTTAGTACCACCAAAATACCGGACAACTGCAATCAGGATATTCGTTAAATCAAAACTTTTTATCTGGCCCAGGATGGGAAAGCCGGCAGAGTTATGTGGCTCTCCATCGTCAGAATATTTAAAATTGGCTTTGTCTGCACCCAGACGATAAGCAAAGCAAATATGCCTGGCTTTATGATGGTCTTTTTTTAAGGCGGCCAATAAGTTTTTAATTTCATCCTCAGAACTTACAGGCCATGTATAAGCCAGAAAACGGCTTCCCTTTTCTTTGTAGATGCCCTCAGAAGGGGACTTAATAGTAAGAAATTTAGACAATGCGGAGCACCAATTTCAAATTTCACATTTCGAATTACAAATAAACAATCCTAAAAACCAACTCTTTCATCAATTCCCCTGATTCTGTCCCAGTATCATTCACCCCTTTAGAGCGCAGATCAAATTCCTGTATCAGTTTGGAAATTTCAATGAGTTTCCTGCCAAAAACCTGCACCGCCTTTTGGAAATCTCGTGAAAGCCATTCCATAATGCCCAGGCTTTTCAGGGTATCCTTATCGTTTCGGCCTGTGATGTACAATGCTGTTGCTTTTGAAAAGAAATTATATAAAACCACCACCATTACCTGTATAGGGTATTCTTTGGGGTTTTCGTTGATATAATTTACCAGCCGGGTTACTTTGGCTATATCCTTATTCACAATGGCTGATGACAACTCAAAAGCATTGTAATCCTTGCTAATGCCCACATTGGCTTTTACATCAGCTTCATCTATAATGCTGCCTTTATCAAGCGCACTGGTCATTTTTACGAGTGCATTGCTTAGTTTCTCAAGGTTACTGCCTATGTACTCTGTGAGCAGGTAGCGCGCCTGGTTGGTGCTTTTATAACCGGTACGCTCTAAAAATTTCTCAATCCAATCTGGCACTTTAGCCTCCGGGATGGGCTTGGATTCAAATAGAACAGCCTTTTGTTCGAGGATTTTCGTTACTTTAAGCCTTTTGTCAAGCGACTTGTACTTGTGGCACATCACGAGTATCGTAGATGGCACGGGCTTCTCAAAATATTTCTCAAGAGCCGCTAAATTTTTAAAATCCTGTGCTTCTTTTACAATCACCACCTGGTACTGCGCCATCATCGGGTATCGGGTCACGGCATTCAACAGCGTGTTTGAATCTGTATCTTTTCCATAACAAACCACCTGGTTGAAACTCTTTTCGGCCTCACTAAGCGCATGTTCCTCAATATAATCAGAGATATGATCTATAAAATAAGGTTCCGCGCCATGCAGGTAATATACAGGCTGAAATTTCTTTTCCTGCAGCGATTGAAGGAGTTTGTCGTATGTGATTGATGCCATTTTTGTTTAATATTGCCTATGCTTTCCTTAAATCTTCCCGTATTCGAGTACAAATTAAAGAAAAAAGAAGGTAAACTTTTTATTTGGGACCGCATCCGAAAGAAATACATTGTCCTGCAGCCTGAAGAATGGGTACGCCAGCATTTTGTAAATTACCTCATTGAAACCAAGAAAGTACCCGTTTCACATATTTCCCTGGAACAAGGGCATCAATACAACAATCTCGCCAAACGGACTGACATTATTGTTTGGGATGCCGAATTAAAACCCCTTATTCTCGTAGAATGTAAAGCCAGCCATATTGAAATAAAAGATGATGCTTTTGCCCAAGCAACGGCCTATCTCTCGCAACTCAAAGCAAAATATGTGGCGCTGAGCAATGGACTTACCCATATATATTTCAAAAACGGGAAAGATGGTTTTCAAAAAATTGAAGAACTGCCGGATTATGAGGCAATTCTTTGAAAAATCAAACAAAACTGGGTTGAACCAAAAATAGTTGTTTTGTTTATTTTTTTTAATTTAGCGGCCAAATAGAACATTAAATCTGTATGTATTCCATTATTTTATATGATTTCGTCAAAATCCGGAAAACAATAAAATACGGATTAATTGTCACTTGGCTATTGGTCATTTCTATCTCGAAAGGACTTGCCCAAACCTCGAAAGACACCTCTGATTTTCCTTATTATATCGAAATGATGCATAATGATACCGTCAATTTTTATGATGTGCAAAAGGCATTTTACAAGTATTACGCAAAACACAGACGGATAAAAACCGAAAATGCAAATTCAGAAGAAACCGAAGTTGTAGGGGAGGAAGAAAATGATGGCGGATATTCACTTTACAAGAGGTGGGAATACTTTATGCGACGTCATATAAACCCCGATGGGAGCCGAATCCCCACTGGCAACACGTTTATTGAATTTAACAAATACAAGGCGGCCTCGGCAGCGAAAATGGGGTTAAATAAGCAGGGAATTACTGGAACTGATAGTGGCGACTGGGTTTCCATCGGACCAAAATCATCACCTCTCAATTCAGTGATGTCCATGGGAAGGATAAATGCCATTGCATTCAGCCCAATTAAAAAGGGAATCATTTATGCCGGTTCGGCCAGCGGAGGACTTTGGGAAAGTTCCGACAGCGGAAATCATTGGATTCCAGTGACGGATTGGATTGTCAACGCAGGCGTTTCCGCGATTGCTTTTAACCCATTTGATACCAGTACAATATATATTGGCACAGGAGACAGGGATGCCGGAGAATCCTCTGGCTTGGGAGTGTTCAAATCTACCGACGATGGCAAAACCTGGAATCAATCGAATAAAGGGATGGGAAATGTTACTGTAGGGAAATTAATTATTAACCCCCGCAATACAAAGATTGTACTCGCCGGTACTTCAAATGGCGTTTATTTATCTGTAAATGGCGGCATTAATTGGACTCTTACTACAACCAATGGAAATTTTAACGATATTGCCTTTAAGCCGGGGAATCCAGATATTGTTTTTGCGACATCCAATGGCTCATTTTATCGTTCTGCCAATGGGGGGAATTCGTTTTCTCAAATAACTTCAGGCCTGAATAATGCCTCCCGAGGTGTGATAAGTGTTTCGGCTGATGATACAAATTGTGTTTATTTTGTGACCACGGCAGATCAAACAACCTTTTCAGCCTGTTATTTATCTACGGATGGGGGCAAAAACTTCAGGACAAAATCTACAACCCCTAATATACTTGGATATAATGATGACGGGTCAGATAATGGAGGCCAGGCCTGGTATGATCTGTGCATCATAGCAGATACGGGAAATGCCGCATCTTTGTATGTTGGAGGGATCAATGTTTTTCACTCTTCTGATTCAGGCGCTACATGGAAAGTGATAGCCCATTGGGAAGACCCTCCGGTGGCACATGTGCATCCTGACCAACATGTATTTGCCATTGATCCTTTTACAAATTATTTATACCTGGGAAATGACGGTGGCCTTGTAAAGTCTTCTGATAAAGGAATATCGTGGAACGATCTGTCTGATGGACTTATTGTTGGCCAGATTTACAAGATTGGCCAGAGCGCTTCCCGTCAGGACCTTATGCTTGCCGGTTTTCAGGATAATTCTACTTCTCAACTTAACAATGGCAGATGGATTTTTGAAAATGACGGAGATGGTACTGCCTGTGCCATTGACCCTTATGATACTATGTCTCAATATGATGAAGATGTGCAGGGACTTATCTGGGGATCTCAGATCGCAATGCACAGAGACCCTCCGAACCCCACCTTTACCGAAGTTGCCCCGGGAACCGGGGCAGGGAGCATCACAGAGCCTGGAGATTGGATAACTCCCTTTGAAATTGGAAAAATCAACACAAATATTATGTATGCAGGATATTGCAGCTTATGGAAATGTGTTGATGTTAAAACAAAAAAACCTACCTGGACTATTATCAGTAGCACAGTAGCAAACCCTGACTCCGATTTCATAGAGACCATAGATCAGTCTGCTGCCGATACGGGTGTTCTATATTTTACCCGCAATGATAATAAGCTGTTTATGACCCCTCATATCAACAACGCAATCCCTATCTGGACCGATCTGACAGCTTCTTTGCCTGAAAAGAATTCATTTGTAGAGGATGTAAAAGCACATCCAAAATTCCCTAATACAGTTTACATTATCCAAAATGATCTTGTATATCAATCCAACGACAAAGGCAGCACCTGGATAAATATAACAGGCTCATTACCAAATATTATTAAAAATACGATCGTCCTATACCCATATTCAAATTCAGGGATATATATCGGAACGGATGCTGGTGTATACTACAAAGATTCTACAATGTCAGACTGGGTACCGTTTTATAACGGTCTGGCACTCTCGGCCGTAGTTGAGCATCTTGAAATTTATAATGATTCAACAAAAACCGCAAACAGCCTGATAAGGGCGGCGACTTTTGGTAGAGGTGCGTGGGAGTCAGGGTTATATAGTCAGGTGGTTCCAAACGTTGCCTTTAAAATTGGCCGGGATTCTGAATGCATAAATGGGAATATCTTTTCTTTCACAGATCAAAGCACAATTTCAAGCGGCAAAATTGCTAAATGGCACTGGGATTTTGGAGACGCCACTTCATCTGATTTACAAAACACAACCCACTCCTATTCCAGTCCCGGCACCTACTATGTAAACCTTACTGCAGTAAATTCATTCGGTGCAGCCGATAATATTTCAAAAACCATAACAGTGAATCCCTTACCGAATGTTCAATGGAAGCAAACCAGGAAAGGCGATTCAGTAGTTTTTCATGCCATAGACAGCTTGCTTCCAGCAAATTGCTACCATTGGAATTTTGGTAACGGCGATTCTGCAAATGGTCACATTATTTCACATTTATTTCCAAAAGACACAAGCTATCATGTTGTCCTTAAAATAAATGCGCCAACCGGGTGTAGTAATATGGTAGATTCTATAATAAATCTTAACAGTTCGGCCATAGAAATTACGGGAGCCGACAATTTTAAAATGTTTGCATTCCCCAATCCATTTTCATTGTCAGCAACAGTGCTTTATAATTTATCAAAATCATCAAAAGTCCGGATAGTTTTATTTGATATTACAGGGAAACAAATTGCTGTTTTAGAAGATGGGACGATTTCATCGGGACAATATTCTCTCGAAATCAGCGCCGAAAAATATCATCTTACAGCCGGAGTTTATCTATTGAAATTTATGACAGACGATGGATATGTAAGCAGGCAGATTGTGAAGTTTTAGTCAATGTGTAATATGACAATACGGTGATATGCAAATGAGCGTCAGCCAATTTGCACATTTGCATATTAGCACATCGGTTTAGCCTCTTTTCTTTATCTCATCCCTGATTTTGGCAGCGAGAACATAATTCTCAGTATCCAGGGCTTCTTCGAGCATTTTTTCAAGTTCTTCAGATTTGTATGTGGTGAGATCAGCTTTGGAACGGGGTTTCTTTTCCTCTTCGGCTTCAGATACCGGGCGCATCTCCCCTTCCAGGTCACTCAGGATGATCCCTGCTTCCTGCATGATGGTTTCGTAGGTATAGATAGGGCATTTAAAACGCAGCGCAAGAGCTATGGCATCAGAAGTGCGGGCATCTATCTGGTGTACATCGTCGCCACTGGAACAGATAATGCTTGCATAGAATACGCCCTCCTGCAACCTGTGGATCAATACTTCTTTAATGGATATATGGAATGATTCTGCAAAAGCTTTGATGAGGTCATGCGTCATCGGACGAACTGGAACGATCTTTTCAATTTCAATGGCAATGGCCTGAGCCTCAAATGCCCCGATAATGACCGGCAATTTTCTGGCCCCATTCATTTCTTCCAGGATAAGGGTATATGATGTGGAAGTATGCCCTGAAGAAATGCCTAATATCTGTAGTTGAATTTTATCCATTTTTCTAATAACAGATTAAGACATGGATTTGATTCGTTTTGCAGCTTCAATTAATTTTGGCAATGCCTCGAATGCATCACCCACAATACCATAATCCGCAGCTTTAAAGAACGGCGCTTCGGGATCTTTATTGATCACACAGATAATTTTACTGGAACTCACACCTGCCAGGTGCTGGATGGCTCCACTGATTCCGATGGCAATATATAGATTTGGCCCTATCGTCAATCCTGTTTGCCCTACGTGTTCGCTATGCGGCCGCCAGCCAACATCTGCTACCGGTTTGGAACAGGCTGTAGCTGCGCCGAGTATATCAGAAAGTTCTTCGATCATGCCCCAGTTTTCAGGGCCTTTCATGCCACGACCACCTGAAACCACTACTTCCGCTTCGGTAAGCAATACTTTGCCTTTCTGGCGGATGTCTTCAAGTACTTTCACAGGAAAATCGTTATCAGATAATTGTGGCGTAAATGCCTCAATTTCTGCTGATACAGGGCTTTCAGATACATGATATGCATTTATATTTATGGTCAGGATTTTAACGGGTGTATTGATATTAAACTCCCCGAATCCTTTACCTGAATAGACAGATTTTTTAACCACAAATCCGTTATCGGTTTTGGGCAGGTCAATCACCTGGGTTACAAGCCCGGCCTTTATTTTAGCTGACAATCTTGGTGCGAGGGCCTTTCCATCAAAACTGCTGCTCATTACTACCACATCTGCCCCGCATTTTTCAACCGCCTGCTGAAGCACCTTTGCATAAGCAACTGAATTGAAATCTTTAAGCCTGGCATCAGAAGTCTTTAAGATATGATGGACACCATATTTGGAGAGGTTCCTGAGTTCATCATCGCTGATATCTCCAATAGCAATAGCTGCCACAGTGGTATTCAATAATTTGGCGCAGTCTGAAGCATAAGTCACTACCTCAAAAGCCGGTTTGTGAAACTTTCCTTCTATGCTCTCTGCAAAAACAAGTACTGGCATGCGTTGTAGTATTCTGGATTTTGGATTTAGATAACTTTTTCTTTCTCGTGGAGGATTTCTATAAGCTTTCCCGCTTCTGCAATATCAATCATCACAGCGCCTGATTTTTTAGGAGGTGATTCCAGGGAAAGCAATGTGGTAAGCGCATCAACCGGTGCAGCTTCGACTATCTTTATGGTTTTGGCCCTTGACTGCATGATCCCTCTCATATTGGCAATACGTGGTTCAGCAAATTCTTTGGTAACCGTAATGACTACAGGGAGATTTACATTCAGCTTCTCCATACCTCCATCAATAAATCGCATCATTGAAGCAGCAGTGCCATTGATCTCAACAGATGATACATAAGCCACGGATGTGATGCCAAGCATTTCTCCCAACATATCCCCTACTTCGTTCCCATTGAAATCTATAGATTCACGTCCGCAGACAACAAGGTCGAAATTCTCGCCTTTTATTCCTTCTGCAATCTGGGCAGCCACATAATAAGCATCAGAAGGATTGGCATTCACCAGGATCGCTTCATCAGCGCCAATGGCCAGACACCTTCTTAAAATAGGTTCAACCGAATTGTCTCCTACATGAATCACAGTAAGTTGACCGTTGTGTTTTTCTTTGAGGTCCATAGCCCCTGCAAGGCCATGATCATCGTTAGGGTTCAAAATAAACTGCACACCCGTATTGTCGAGTGACTTTTTATCTGCAGAGAAGTTTATTTTTGTGGTTGTGTCGGGAGTTTTGCTGGCGCAAAGTAAAATCTTCATCCTGGTTCCTTCTTTCCTCGAATTATAGTGCAAAAATACAAAAATATATATGTCAAACGGCCGCCTCGATAAATTGCTGGAAATGTTGGAAAAACAGCCCTCAGACGCGTTTTTGCTATATGCCGTCGGCTTTGAATACGAAGCTGCCGGACAGAACGGCCAGGCAATGGATTATTATACCACCATCCTGGAGCAAGAACCAGACTATCTTCCGGTCTATTACCAGGCAGGTTTGCTGCAGGCCAATCTTGGCAATGATGACAAGGCCAGAGAGCTTTTAGAATCCGGAATTGAATTGGCCAAAAAACAGAAAGACCGGAAGACTGAGAATGAGTTGAGGATGGCGAGGGAGGATATGGAGGAGTAATTTGGGAATGAGGCAATGAGGCAATTTGAAAATTGGCTGGCGCAAATGATGATAGCAGCCGTCATTGCGGCAAGAATTCGAGGAACGAGAATTCGAAAGCCGCAATCTTGTGGATTACGCTCCGAAGCAAGTTAAAAGCGTGCTTTTTTATCTTTTGCGCATCTCCGCTCCAAATAAAAGGCACGAGATTATATCATCTTTGGTTAATACCGGATAAGCCTCTAAAAGGTCTTCTGATTTATCCCCTGCCGCCAGTTTTTCAAGGATAAGATCAACAGGGATGCGGGTATTTTTAATAACAGGTTTACCAAACAGTATTTTCGGGTCAGTTGAAATATGTGATAGCCAGTCTATGTTCATTCGAGTGATATTTTGATTCAAATCTACGAAAAAAAAATCTCATTCCATATTTGAGTCACAGACGCGAAACCATAAGACACGCGTTAAAAACGGTCGCCAGTTGAAAGAAAAGGGTTACACTTTTGTCAGGGTCACAATGTGCAAATAAATTGTCAATTATTTGATATTCAAATATTTAACTTTTTAATAAGGGTTACACCCGGTTTAGGACAAATTCCGTTTCTTCACCAATGCCCACGCCACTTTTATCCCCCTTATTTCTCACTGAAAATCTGTTCGAGCATTTTGAGTTGATCCGGGGGCAGCTGCTCTAGTTTTTCCTTGCTAATGACAATACCGTTTACCTGGAAAAAATTGTTTTGTTGCCGGATGTGTGAAGATATTTCTGCCTTGTCCTTTTCTTTGTCCTCCATTTTTGTCACAGCGTCTATGTAAACCTTTGCGGCCTGTACATCGCCCATAAATGCCTGGTGCAGTACCTTTTCCATGAGCCGCCCCTTCATGATCTTCATCTTTGCCTTTTGTATCTCATATTCGGGCTCTTCCCGGTAGGTGGTGAGGTGCCTGATGACACATTGGCGGCTTAATCCTGTTTTCATGGCAAGTGTACTGGTAGAAGGCAGGGAACCGTGGAAATCAAAATATGCCGCCATGTGGGTGACAACCGTACGATGGTTATCTTCCCATATTTCCCGCCGCAGGGGTTCGTCGCCGTTCAGCAGAGCGATTTTTTCGAGCAGGCCAGGCTTTTCCGCGAAGGTGGCATGTTTTGTCCGGCGCTGCAGGTCGGCCTTCAGTTTTTTCTTTTGGGCATGGCTCAGCTTCGATAGGGTTTCGCGATCTATTTCCCGGCGCGTGGCCAGGCTATCAAGGCGGGAACGTGTGAGGTGTAAACTGGGTTTCGCTGGTACATTGGTATTCATTTGGTATGGGTTAATTGGTTCGTTGGGTTGAGGAATTGGGCGGCACGAAACTGTACTACAAATATTATGCCTAAAATACAATATTTTTGTAATTTGTGACTTGGGGAAGAAAAGTTGCGTCACAGACGCCAAACCATAAGACACGCGTTGTAAACGCGCGCCAGCTGGGGGATTCTTCTAACTGACGCTCTAAGTAGGCTTGGTATTTTTTTGATCCTTAAAATTGTATCAAACACTCGAAGTTATATGAAACACGTTTCAAACCCGCGGCAGCATCAGGCATGTATTTATAGTATCTTTGGTAAATAATCTACAAAGGGGCGTAAATAACACCCATCCTTACGCTAGATTACACTATAGGAATGGTAAATTTTATTAATTAACAAGGGAGAAGTAATTGTGGACTTATTCGACGACATGGAACAAAGCATTCATACCCAGAAAAGCAAAATTGGTAAAACAAGAATTGAATACATCAATTCAGCAAGCATTTTAACCGAGGCAAAAGGGTTTATGGGGGCGTATGACTATACATTAAATCCCTACTCCGGTTGTTCTTTCGGATGTAATTATTGCTATGCCGCTTTTTTCTCACGCTCAACAGAGGACAAAAACAATTGGGGAAATTGGTTAAGAGTTAAAGAAAATGCATTGCATTTATTGATAAATTGCAGGAAGAAACCACTCATTAATAAAACCATATACCTCAGTAGCGTAACTGACCCATACCAGCCGATTGAAAAGCAACTTGAACTAACAAGAAGTTTACTGAAAGAATTATTAAAATACCATAAACCAAGATTGGTGGTGCAGACAAGAAGCCCACTTGTAACAAGGGATATAGATATACTTCAACAATTTGAAGTTGTACAGGTCAATATGACTATAACTACTGACAGTGAGGATGTTAGAAAAGCATTTGAACCCTTTTGTCCTTCTAATAATTTAAGACTCAAAGGAATCAAAGAAGTAACAGATGCTGGAATACAAACTTGTATCACAATGACACCTTTATTACCCATTCAAAATCCTATAGAGTTTACAAAAGAATTATTAAGCACTGGTGTTCAAAAATTCATTGTCCAACCGTTTCATCCGACGAAAGGGAAATTTGTCGCAAGTACTCGGGAATTAGCCATTGAACAAATAGGAAAAATGAATTGGGATGATTCAAAATATAACGAAGTTGTTGAAATATTAAGACGAGAACTTCCCTATCTTGGTGAAGGGAAACAAGGATTTGCTCCAATATAGCACAATATGAAAGGGCAGTTAAGAGAATGGCTAATATCAGAACAAAATAATCTTGATAGAATTATTTCTGCCGCTGCTATTATTTTCTACAATGAGCATAAGGCAAAACCCAACTTCAGGTACGACTTAAAACAGTGCCACATTGAAAGCTACAATTTAATACGAGGTAAAGACTTATGTTATGATAGGCCCAATACGGCTTTTGCATATTCGCTTTGGTACCACCCAAGAAGAATAAATACATTTCTTTCATTTTTTCTTGATAAAGTAATTGAACATCAAGGACAACACCTTGAAGTATTTGATTTGGGTGCTGGGGCTGGGGCAATCCAATGGGGATTAGGATTGATTTATGCAGGATTAAAAAGGCTTGGTGAAACGCCACCAAGAATAACTGTAATCAATATTGATACAAGCCCTTTTATGCTAAATTATAGCAAGGAATATTTGTGGAAAGAGTTCACAAAGGCATACCCTGAAATTGATAGTGAATTCTTAGCTGAATATGAGGTGAATTCCTGGAGCAATGAAAGAGACTTAGAGACATCAAATCCCATTATTTCAGCGAGTTATTTATTCGATGCATCTGATAATAAAAATGAAATCGCAAAAGATTTCCATTCTTTGGTACAAAAATATAAACCCAAAACTGTTCTTTTGCTTACATCGAGTCAACCCGAAAAGATGCAATTCCTTACTGAACTTGAAAAGGAATTCAATTTACAGGGCTATATTACTAAAAAGGTAACCGATTCAAATTTATTATTTGGGATGCCCTTAGAAAACATTAATGATTTAAGAAACAAATTAGGGACTTTGCTAGACGTCTCTGAATTGCGAAGAACCTCTTCATGGATTGATAATAGCCATTCTGGTTTAATTCTACAAAAACCCCAATCCGAATTTACTTTTTCCAACGTCAGCAAACCCATTTCACATATTGATATTTATAATCCGCCAATTACTATCAGAAGAGACGTATTTCTAAATGATAAACAAAGAAGGGCTGCAAAAAATAGTGATTCACCTTCCGTAATTGTCGGCCCTGCCGGCTGCGGTAAAAGTATCGTTATTACAGAAAAAATAAAGAATATAATCGAGGAAAACGAGTATTCACCAACCCTAAAAATTTTGGTATCAACCTTTAATAAAGGACTAATTGGGCAGTTATCTGAATGGTTGAAGGATCTTTTAGATTCATCGAAGTATGCTATTAGATATGATGCAAACTTTTATGGCTACGATGAAAGATCAAGCCATTTTACTTTTAACGGATCAAGTTTTACAAATGTTAGATTATTGCACTTCGACATGTTGCCCAAATTACTTGGCGGTGTTAGGTATAGAGGATTAGTCAATCACAAACAACACTTTAGTCTTTTGAGTGAGATAATAGCAAAAGTTAAAATAGAAGAAAACATATATAACGATCAGTATTACAACATCTTAAATAGCGATTTTCTTTTTGAAGAATACCATAGGGTCATTTATGGGTTACAAGTAGGCATTTCAAAAGGCGAAGAAACATACCTTGAAATTAAAAGAAAAGGCCGAGGCAACAATCCCTCTATGCAGAAAAACAGTTACAGAAGAAAATTGGCCTGGAAATGTCTATCTGAATATGCAAAAAAGATGCATGAAGATGGGACACAAAGTTTTACATTGCGACGACAATACCTCTATTCAAAATTAAAGTCGGGAGAATTAAAACCAAACTATGATTACATATTAGTGGATGAGTTTCAGGATTGCACAGAAGCAGATTTCGATATATTTTATTCGATGATTAAGAATCCAAATAATTTAACAATTGCAGGCGACCTTGCTCAATCTGTCCATTTGGGAACGGCGGCGCATATTCCACGAGATGAAAAAATGGATAGACGACAATTCTATCGCCTTGACGGTTCCTATCGATTACCCGTTCGTGTAAGTGAGAGCATTAAGAAGTTATCAGAAGCAATTGTAGAACGATTTGGGAATAATGAAGGTGTTACGGGCATAAGTCCATATAAAAGTTCGCCACCCGGTTCACGACCAATAGTAGTTTACGGTGATTCTTGTAAAGAATTAGCAGAGAAAATCAGGGAAATATTTAACATCTATAAAATTTACGACCTAGAAAAGATAACCATTTTAGAAAAGGACACTGATCTTTTGACAGAACTTGTAAGCAAAGGGATTACAACAGAAACAGATACGGTATTAAGCCTTAAAGGACTTGAAAAGGAATGTGTGTTGTGGTCTACACGAATACCTTTAGAATTTGAAAAAGAAGTTTTTGAATTTGCGTACACTATTGTGACAAGGACATCATGTATTTTAATAATCGCATTAACTAACGAAACTCAAATCGTTTATAAGAAAATACTTGGCCTCTTAGATCAAGAAAGGCTTATTATGTGGGATAAAGATACGGAAATCAAATTTGGCACCTTTTGTGAAGAATATGAATTAATAACAATTGAAGACGAAGACTAATAATTTTTTCTTCAATCACTCCTCGTCTCTATTCTTCCCCAACTTACCAATATGCGGAGAATTCAGTAAAGATTTCAACTGGGCTATGGCGGAGAAGAAGTTGGAGAGTTATGGAATTATTGGGTTGTTGAGTTAAAAACAAAAAGCACTATTTCCTTGGCTTTTTAGGCTTTAGCCCTTTCGCACTGGTTTCCAATTGCTTCACAAAGTGCTTTTCTCCTTCTGAGAGTTCATTTTTTGTTAGCTCTTTGTATTTCTCATATTCTGCGCTTGCTTTTTTTAGGGCTTCCTGGTGGCTTATAGTTCCGCCGCTTAGCAGAATATCGTTGCCAGTCATTTTAATAAAATCATCAAGCCTTTCAATCCAGTCTTTCATATACATGGGCTGGCGGTTCAGTGCCTGTAGCTCAGCAAGCTCCAGATAAGCGGTCACCATCCTATTCAGGACGTTCAGTTCGTTTTCATTAAGATAGTTTTTGGCAATTTCAATTTCCTGCCTTGTCGGTTTGGCCCCTTTTATATTTGTGAGGCCCAAGTTTGGCTTGGCCGCATCAATTCGTTCATATATGATTTCAGCAGCAGTATGGCCATGTGCCGCCCAATGCATTTTGTTTTGTACGGTCTGGAAAAACCTGACAGACATTTCCAGTTCACGGTCATAGTCTATACTGGTGGCATAAATATCAAGCACTTTCCGCCAAAAGACTTTTTCTGAAGACCGTATGTCCCTGATACGCTCCAGCAGTTCATCAAAATAATTTCCACCACCCGCCTGTTTCAACAGTTCATCGTTCATGGTAAACCCTTTTACAATGTACTCTTTCAACCTCGCGGTGGCCCACTGCCTGAACTTGGTGCCTTGATGGCTTTTTACCCGGTAACCCACTGATATAATGACGTCAAGATTGTAAAAAACCAAATCGCGCGCTACTTCACGGTTCCCTTCGTTTTGAACTGTTCGGAAATTCCGAACAGTTGCCTTTTCATCAAGTTCTCCTTCCTCAAATATATTGCTGATATGTTCACTAATGGTTGATTTTGCCTTTTGAAATAAATCTACTATCTGGCTTAAGCTAAGCCAAACGGTTTCGTCTTCCAGGCGGCGTGTACTACGAGTGATCTTTCGCGGGCATGCTCATTGAATCCCTTTTCCAATCCATCAAGCGTGAGAGACTTTCCATGCTTGCCAAAATAGGTATCCCCGGTAAGATAAAAACCGAGGCTGCTCATGTTTGATGCATCATCATCAGAGAAATGTTCTGCATATTGTTCCCCTGAATTTTTGCCATGTGCCACAAGGGTGTGGTATAGCAGCTTTGCATGCGCCATATCTATTACCCA
>Ga0206844_10250_pt1 | contig 15054 bp, 7 predicted proteins | sample Alteio_BWOrgCont_22_FD_152907 | JGI IMG/M metagenome (GOLD analysis project Ga0206844, IMG submission 152907) | Enriched cells from forest soil in Barre Woods Harvard Forest LTER site, Petersham, Massachusetts, United States -... | ecosystem: Environmental > Terrestrial > Soil > Temperate forest >...
AAATTGCAATCACTCATATTGATGCTTGGTATAGGAACATTTTTTTTGGGCTGCAAAAAGAACGAACCTATCATGCCTTCACCGCCGAGCACAAAAATATTTGTGGATAAAATAAACCTTTCAGGCAATCTCAGGCTGGGTACCACAGTACAAATATATTGGACAGGCTATAGTTCATCAGGGTACATTGTGGGATATCAAATTAGTTTCGATGATATAAACTGGCATTATACCACAAGCGCCGACAGCACATTTTTATTTGGGCTGCCCAATGGCCATGATTCGGCAAATATTACGCTTTATGTGAGGGCCATTGATAATTACGGACAAAAAGACCCGCACCCTGCAAAACTGGTTATCCCAATAAAAAACAGCCCGCCCGTCATTCTTTTCGACAAAACCAAAGCCTTGCCTGATACGGTCTGGACTATATTTTCTGTGGATTGGCTTGCCAGTGACGCAGATGGCGACTCGACCATAGATTCGGTGTATATCAGGATAAACAATGGACATTGGTACCCTTTGAACCCCTCGATAAATTTTGCCACATTTTATCCGTCAAACGTTAGTGGAAGCGGGCCTATGAACGCCTCCATTTACAAAAATACCACCCCTGTATTGTTGAACGGCCAGATTGACGGCCTGGTGCTCAACGGAAAAAATAAACTATACATCAAAGCAAGGAACAACGGCGCCTCTTTTAGCAATATTGACTCAACAGGTTCCTTTTATGTAAAAAGCAAAACAAGTGACCTATTGCTCATAAATGCAAACTCATCGCTTGATCCGTCCACAGACCCTCTTAGAACCATTGTTTCCAGCGTTTATGGTAAATATGATTATGTGAATTACACAGAAAACAATGCCGCATATAAACCACTGTATTGGGACCCAACACTGGATTTCCAATTGAAGCTATATAATAAAGTTTTCATTTATACAGATGGGTTAACTACTAACGGTCAGCTTATTCTCGAATATGCCTCATCGGCGCTTCTGGATTATTTGAACAATGGTGGCAAACTAATGGTATCGGTACCCCTTCCGCAAAACCTCGCATCTACTTCACCCATATTCAATTTTAGCCCGGCAGACAGTATTTCCACATCATCCGGTCAGGCAAGGTTTTACATGGACAGCCTCGCTCAGCCTGATCCTGTAAATGCGGCAGGTTACCAGCCTCTCGAAAATTCAACATTTATCCTCGGTTATGAGCCTATATATGTAAACTCGTATGCGAAGGTTATGTACACTGCCGACATAACCCGTATCTATAACTGGAAAGGACCCAACATTGTGTGTGCCAAAACCGTAAATACCAAAAACCAGACCAACCAGATATTCTGGGCCATAGACCTTAGCCTGCTCAACGGGAATGTCCCTGCACTAACCGATTTCTTTAATAACGCACTGTTACATGAATTTAACTGGTAAATACATGAGCAGGACCGAACGCGACAGTCCCAGGCGTATTGTTGCCCTTATAATAGTGCTTGTTTCGCTGGCCGTATCTGTTTCTTGTTTTGGCCAGACAGGGACTCTTAAAGGCAAAATCATGGATGACAAAACCAAAGAAGAAATACCTGGGGTTTCTGTGATTCTTGTAGGAACTTATAAAGGTACGACATCTGATGTAAATGGCGGTTATGAAATCAAGGACATTAAACCAGAAGATTATTCTGTCAAGATCAGGTGCCTGGGCTATGCAGACAAGATCATAAACGGAGTGAAGATAACCGAAGGTGTCAAGGTATTTAATATAACCATCACAGAGTTGTCCAACGAAATGAACACGGTGGAAATTGTTGGCGGCAACAGCCTGATCAACCTTGAATCTGCCAAGAGTGAAATAAAGGTGGGCAAAGACGATATTGAAGAAATGAATACCAGGGACGTGCAGGAGCTGGTTGGCAATATGAACGGAGTAAGCCAGAACCCCGATGGGATTCAAATAAGGGGAGGCCGGGTGTATGAAACAGAATATGTTATTGATGGCGTAAGCGCCAAAGACCCTTTGGCCGGTACTGGGTTTGGGGTAAACGTTGCTTCAAATGCCATTAATGATGTCACTGTGACCACTGGCGGGGTAGGTGCAGAATATGGCTATGCCACCTCCGGGGTCATTGCCACTAATATCAAAGAGGGGGGCGATAAATTTTTTATAACAGGCGGATGGCAAAGGGACAATCTTGGCGATACCCACAGCGCCACGGCATGGAACACGGATATTGTCAATTTAGCCCTCGGTACCCCCATACCCGGTACTAAAAACAAACTGACTTTTTTTACCAGTGCAAGTGGTTTTGCGTCAGATGATTATTATGGCGTATATACCCAGTTGCATAGTTCCCTGTTCGCAAATTCCACGTTTTGGGCGCCAAGGGAAGACAATTCATGGAGCCAGACAATGAAACTTGCGTGGAATATTGGCGCAGGCCAAAAACTTACCCTTACCAATGCACACAGCCTCACTATAAACCAGAATACAAGGTCATTGCAAATAACCGGTGAAAACCAGATAGTGACGCCTGGGTTTCAGTATGATTTTGCATTGGAACCTCAGGATGCCACAACCTATACGAACCAGGACAACCTGACCGTGATGAACTATATCAACAATCTGAGTTCGCGCTGGCACATGGAGGCATCATTGGCCAGATTGTTCACTAACAGTAGGGCGGATGCAAACGGACGGCCTTTCAGAGACGCATCAGCAGACCAGGTTTATGACCCTGAATCTATCGTAAAAAACCCCGTGACCCTTTATAATCCAAAGGATAGTTTTGTTTATGTTAATCCAGGCCCGGGACTGTACAACAACGGCGGCATTTCAACCGTTTGGCATGACCATTATGCAAATGACTATACCATTAAACTGAAGTTTGATTATATACCGGAGAGCAAATACCACTATTTTACTTTCGGGTTTGACCATACCGAAGAAGATTACCAATGGGTGGATATAACATCGCCATGGATCGGGGCTCCTGTAAGGGTGAATGATTCTGTTATAACTCCTTCAAGCAGTGTTGGGTCGTCCAGCGATATCTGGCATGTAAAACCACAACAAGGCGGATTTTATGCACAGGATTTAATTACTTATAAAGGGATACTTGCAACACTGGCGTTGCGCTATAATTATTTTGCGGCAGGCTCCTATGTTGATGACGCAATTAACAATCCACAGGCTCCAATCCTGGAGGCCGTAAGGCAATCATATCTTGCACATACAACTGACATATTAGGCCTGAGATATAAAAGCCGTCTTTTACCAAAAATCCGGGTTTCATTTCCTGTCACCGAAAACAACGTTCTGTATTTCAATTATGGATACAGCATGCAGATGCCTGCGCCACAGTTTGTATATGCCGGTCTTAACCCTGTTTACCAGGATCAGTCTTACCTCGCTAACCTAGGCAACCCTGACCTCAACCCCGAAGTTACCGTATCGTATGAACTTGGTGTAAAATCACAGATCAACAAAGATTTTGCTGTTTCGCTTGTAGCTTATGAAAATGACAAATTTGATTATATCGTTGCTGCAACTACCGAAGTGCCTGACCAGACCGGGGCCCTGGTTGAAAAGACATTTTACATTAACCAGGATTATGCCCTTATCAGGGGTGCAGAACTGACCCTTTCGCGACGGATCGGGAAATCGCTTACGGCGGTTTTTGACGGCGCATACCAGATCGCAACCGGCAAATCAAGTTCCGCGCTCGAATCGGTCCTGCAAATTGAACAAAACGGCTTCGTGAGTACTTCAAAAATGCAATACCTTGCCTGGGACAGGCCTTATGATTTTAAAGGTTCGCTAATTTATATCCTGGACAGCAACAGGGTGGGGCCAAGGTTTAAGGTTTTCAGGGATATTCATTTTTTTATTGACGCGCATTTTCAGGCAGGTATAAGGTACACACCATACCAGGCGACAGGGGTTGATCCCTATGGGAGGGTGATTTATGAAGAAATCCAATCAGAGCCTTATGCCGATATTGGCCCGCCCTGGTTTTGGACCGATCTTAAAATATCTAAAAATATCAGGGTTGGCAAAAAGAACTACTTATCCTTCAGCATAGAGGTCAGAAACCTGTTCAACAACAAGAACGCACAAATTATTGATCCCGTTACGGGAAGGGCTTACCAGTATGGAGACCCAGTGCCCTATGATGAAATAGACCCGAAATATCTAAACCCAAATGCAACGGGGCTGCCGCCAACAGATCCAAGCCGGTATTTACCGCCTCGCCAAATCCTTTACGGTGTAAATTTTAAATTTTAAAGATGAAAGCAAGGGCTATAGTATTGATATTGGTTTTCGCAGCCGCCGCGCAAAACGTTTCTGCCCAATTGTTTCCTTTGCTTGGTGCCGAAAAAGCTGGCATTGCTGCACTCACTTTTCTTAAACTGGAAGTAGATCCGAGGTCCGAGGCCATGGGTGGTGCCCAGATCTGTTTGCCCGGCGATGGGTATAGCTGTCAATGGAATCCTGCAACTATGACTGAACTTGATTCTAAGACTTTTGCGGTTTCTGACAGGGTGATGCCTGCCGGTATTCTCAATTCCTACGCTTCGGTAACATTGCCTTTTAAAAACAATTCCGATCTTGCATTTTCAATTATTGACCTCTACTCAGGTGAAATAGAGAAAACAACGGTCTACCAGCCACAAGGCACTGGTGAATATGTTAGTTCTTCAAACCTGGCGGTGGGAATGAGCTATGCCAAAGTTTTGTCAGATTTTTTTAGTCTTGGAGTTGGGGCGAAATACATACGGGAGCAGATTGCAGAATTCTACGCGAATACGCTTGCTGTTGATCTTGGGTTTCTGTACAAAACTGATTTTAAAGATTTGCGCTTTGCCGTTATGATCCAAAATTTTGGTCCAAATTCTACTTTGAGCGGAACCCTGCCTCCAACAACCTTTATTCCAACAAGTGCAGAAACAATTGACAATTACCCTCTCGCAGGAGAATTTAAAATGGGGATATCTATTGTCCCATATAAAACCGAACTAAAAAAACTTACACTGATTGCCCAACTGAATATCCCGAGCGATGATGCTGAAAACATCTCCTTAGGAATGGAGTACAACTATTATAAGATCCTTTTTTTGCGTCTTGGGTATAAGATCAATGTAAAGGACCAAAACTATCCTGCCGCCGGGGTTGGGCTTATAACCCGTATCGGCAAAAACCCTTTGCATATTGACTATGCCGTTTCCACAAGCAATACTTTGCAATTTGTAAATACGCTTGGCCTCTCATTATATATTAACAACAAAACAAGGGACGATAAAAGATGAAAGTTAAAATAATGCATATCGCATTTATAGTAATGTTAATCTTCACGTTATCAGGCTGTGATAATTTTTTTGGTAAAAAGACAAACCTTGATTTTATCCCGGTGCCCAATTACAGCAATAAACCGGTCGCTTATGTCCCGTTGCAGCCCGATATCAAAGGACTCCAATACCCGACAGATGTGATTGTTGGGTGGGACCAGCTCATATACGTGGCAGATGCCGGGGCCCAAAGAATATACTGCTATGACCTCGCAGATGACCCGATGTCATCGTTCTATGTGCCTGGACTGGCCAGCGTTGCCCAGGACAGACATCTTAACCTATTGGCAATTGGAACAATTGATACAATCATTAACACAAAAAAATTTACCCTCCCGGCAATTTACAGGATAAACCTGGACAACCCCCAAGGTTATGGACTTCAAAATGCCGTGATAATACATAAGACAGTGCATCCGTTTTATTTCACAAGCGGATTTAACGATCTTGATACTCAGACGCGGTTTGTGCATATTGGTGTGATGGGTGATAATGGTTATTATGTTACACGCACGGGGCCATCAAATTCCCTGACCCAGTTTGGAGGGCCGGATGATGCCGTAATTCAATTTTCAGCTACTGATTCTTTCGAAACACCAATTTATGTGACAACACCAAGCGGGGAATATACCAATTATTTCCAAAAGCCTTCCGGGATTGCAACCTATGCGCAGCCGCCTCAGAGCACAAGTATAAATACTTCGGGGAACTTTATCTTTACCTCAGTAAAACCAGGATTTCCCCTTGAGGTTCAGGAAATCAATCAAACCACAAACATGAACGGCGTTTTTTATACCCTGAACTATTTTCCTGTGGGGGATACCTCCAAAGCCAGTGGTTTTCTCTATACCCCGAACAAATTTGTTCAGCCTACCGCGGTAACTATGGCAGGTGACGGTACTAACTATATATGGGTGGTGGACGCTTACAAAGATTCTTTGTATCAGTTTAATGGTCAAGGGTACGAGGGTGTAAACCCTCCGGCGGGCTACAATTCAACCAAAAACATCAAAGTCTCATTCGGTGGGCAGGGAAGCGACCTTTCACATTTTGACCATCCCATGGGTGTAGCCTATTATAATAAGATCGTATATGTAGCCGATGCCGGTAACGGGAGGATTTTAAGATTTGAACTTACAACAGATATTAACCAGAAATAACACATTATGAAAAAGATAATTATTGCTTCCTTTTTTGCTTTAATCTTCGTGGCAGGCTCCGTTATCACCCTTCATGCGTGGGGGTTTTGGGGCCATCACAAAATAAACCGCCTGGCCGTTTTTACCCTGCCCGATCCTTTGAAAACATTTTATGAAAAGCATATTGATTTTATTACCGATCATGCCGTAGATCCAGATCTTCGGCGGAACCTCAACAAAAATGAGGGTGTCAGGCATTTTATAGATGCCGAAATATATGGCAAAGCGCCATTTGACAGTATACCGAAACTGTGGAAAGACGCCGTGAAAAAATACAACCACGATACCCTTATGAAATACGGGATAAACCCCTGGTATGTAGATTCTTTAATGACCCAGCTTACGCAGGCATTCCGCGACTATAAAATCGAAATGGCACTCGCTATTTCTGCTGACCTGGGCCACTATATCGGCGATGCACATGTACCACTCCATACAAGCGTAAATTATGACGGCCAGCTTACAAACCAAAAAGGTATCCATGGACTGTGGGAATCAAGGATACCGGAAATACTGGGGGATAAATATAACCTGTATGCAGGGAAAGCCGTTTACATCGCTGATCCATTGGCCGAATCCTGGAAAATACTGAGGGAAAGCTATTCCGAAAAAGATAGTGTCCTGTACCTTGAAAAACATCTTAACGATACATTTCCACAGGATAAAAAATATACCATTATTACAAAAAACGATACTGTAAAAATCCAGATTTTTTCAGAGAGATATGCAAGAAGTTATAACGCCCTGCTGAATGGGATGGTAGAAAGAAAAATGCGGGAATCAATTAAGGATGTAGGAAGTTTCTGGTACACTGCCTGGGTAAATGCAGGCAGGCCAATGATCAATGAGTTCGATAGAACCATGCTTACGCCTGAAAGCATAAAAAAATTAACTGAAGAAGAGAGTAAATGGGTTTCGGGTTCTTCATCAACAACACATTAACACTTTTGAGAAACGCCTTAATAATCGTTTTTGCAACAACTTTTTAAACTAAATTCTTGATACAATGAAACAATCTTATTTCACTTTATTTGCATTCTGCTCATTTGTGATAAGTCAGGCTATCAGCGCTTCTGCTCAGAACTACAGCATTTCAGCAGCCCGTGCAGCAGGGGCAGGCGCTACGGTTACGGTAAAAGGTATTATTATCAATGGTTCGGAATTGGGAGTCATCAGATACATTGAAGATAAAAATGCAGGACTGGCTTTATATTCCTCTTCGATGAGCGGGGTAAACCCTGGTGACAGCATTGAAGCCACAGGTACGCTAAGCGCTTATGACGACCTGCTGGAAATGGACCCTGTAAGCAGTTTTAAGGTTATAAGTACCGGCAATACCGCACCTAACCCTATTGTGCTGCCGCTGCAAACAGCATTTAGCCTGGCTTATGAAGGCATGTTGGTAGAAATAGCTGGTGCCACTTTTGGCGGTACAGGCTCTTTTGCCAACAAAGCCACTTACAATATCACACAAAATGGCAATAGCGGCGAAGTGTACGTCAATACAACTTCCAGCCTCATCGGCTCCAATATCCCTGCCGGCAAAATAAATGTTATAGGCATTATGGGGGTGTATAACAAAGATTACCAGTTGCTTCCCCGGTTTTTGTCTGATATTGTCCAAAGCGGTCCCGTTTTGTTGAGTGACCTCGTGCAAACCAATATCACCAATACATCTTTTACCAGCGGTTTCCAGTCTCAAAAAAATGGGACCACCACCCTTAAATATGGGCTTAACCCCAACCTGGAATTGACCCCCGTATCTGACAATCATTTCGTGACGGCCCATTCCATCAACCTTACCGGGCTTACGGCGGCCACTTTTTATTATGTGCAGGGAATAGCAATTGACAGCAGCGGCGATTCTGCCAAAAGCGCGGTAGAACTCTTTTCAACAGCCTCTTTGTCAACAGGAAGGATGAGCATTTTTTTTAACAATCCTGTTGATACAACTGTTGCCCTCTACCACAGCTATGCCAAGTATGTACCATACCCTGACGACAGCATTGTGAAATATATCAACAAGGCAAAGTTTTCCCTCGATATTGCCATGTACAATTTTGACAATGACCTTACCGCAGATGTAATTGGCGCCATAAACAATGCCTATGCCAATGGCGTACAGGTGCGGATGATCGTGGACGGCAGCAGTACCAATTCGGCTGTGGGCTATCTCAACAATCACATAAACGTGGTACACAGCCCGACAACATCACAATACACCATCATGCACAACAAGTTTATGGTCATTGATGCCAGCTACCCTGACCCTACCGTGCCATACGTATGGACCGGGTCTATGAACTGGACACAGGAACAGGTGTACCAGGATTTCAATAACATCATCACCATTCAGGACCAAACGCTTGCAAAGGCATATACATTGGAGTTTAACGAAATGTGGGGCTCTACAACATCCATACCCAATACCGCCAACGCGAAGTTTGGGAAATTCAAGGCCGATGTAGTCCCTCATAAATTTATGATCAATGGCAATCTTGTAGAGCTTTATTTCAGCCCGTCAGATGGGACAACCGCTCATATCATAAATTCCATAAACACGGCGCAAAAGGAATTTTATTTCAATATATACCAGTTCACACGTACTGATATAGCCACTGCCATTGCAACACAATCAACAAAAAACCAGGTTTTTGCCGCCGGGACAATCGGGGACACTACCGATGGAACCCCTGCATACCAAATCGTCCGCAACGCCATCGGCAATAAGGTAGAGGTGTACACCGGCACGCTTCTTTTTCACCACAAATATGGCATTGTTGATCCGCATGAGCCTTCAGACGATCCGCAAGTAATCACAGGTTCGCACAACTGGACCACCGATGCCGAGGAAAGCAATGATGAAAATACGATAATTGTGCATAATGCCAACGTAGCTAACCTGTATTATCAGGAATGGGTAAAAAGGTACCGTGAAAATGGTGGTACCGAAACTTATGCCTATACCAGCGGTATTGAACCTGCCTCCAGGACATCCAATGACATGGAACTGTTGCACTACACATGGGACGGTTCCGGCGTTCAGGCGGCGCTGCAATCTGACTTCAGTTCAAATGCTACGGTTGACATAGTTGACATGAGGGGCAGGGTAGTTTATAAAGGGAATATAAACATTCCGGCGGGAGGTTCTACCATCAATCTTAATACCACCGTATTGTCAAATGGCATGTATCTTTTAAATGTTTATGACAGTAAGGGCTGTTCTTCATTTAAACTGATGAAGATGCAATAGGTTTTATCTACTGCAAGATAAAAATAATATTAACTGCTTCTATAAGAGGGCTTTACTACTGTGCCATTATCTTCCCGATTCCCACCTCATTACCGTTTTCGGTTAAGCGATAAAGATAAATACCGTTCGATAAATCTCCCCGGGGTATCACCACACTCATTTCATTAGCCGGCCAGGTAATAGACCTCACTTCTTTTCCGCGCAGGTCAAAGAGTTTTAAAATGCCTTCCTGGTGCAACTGACCGTTCAAATTCAAACTGAATTCCGTTTCAGTATGAAAAGGGTTTGGATATATTGAGATTTGCCTGCCTTCCCCTGCCTCCGGGCTTTTGGCAATTCCTGATGTATGTACAGGTTCGTATTCAATATTCAGGATAGAATGTAATTCGATATTATTCGGTGCCGCATCTGTCTGCCCATGGGGAGGGTCAACAAATGTTACCCCAGTAATGACCATCCTTCTGTTCACAGTTTGGAATGAACCTGTAACAGTGTAATATTTATCTATGAACTGCCTGCATTGTATTATGTTACCCAGATAAATTGATCCGGTAGTTGACGGACAGGTTGGGTCAGGAATCTCTGTGATCATGGAGTTCCCAAGACTGTCTGTTACAGTCAAATGATAGTCCCCATCTGATTCCAGTTTTATCTGGTTGAGAAGACAATGTATGGTATAAGCCTGCTTTTCAATAGGCTGCCGCTCCATGTCCGGATCAGGGAATGGGGTGGTTATATGAACAAGGCTATCTATGGTGGCATTTACCGGGATAACATTTATGCTTGAAGCAGCGGCATCGGTGAAAACTTTTACATCCCACCGCTCTACTCCGCAGGCTTCTACTTCCTCCGACGAATCTGATCCTTTATTCAGCTTTTTAATTTTTCCAGCAAAACTCAGAACCACGGCGGCAAGAAGAATAATGCTTACCAGGTAGAATATATTTCTTTTTCTGTATATTTTCAAGGCAGTGATAATTAGGTTAAAACAAAATTGGCATTAACCGATCTTTTCGCCAAATAAAGCGTATTAAGTTTTGGATAATTTTACAATCCCGTTCCCCTGAAAAACAAAGGGTTGATAAGAACCTGAATGACAAAGGTACAGATTCATGGTTTATTCGTGATCCGCTCAAATCCAATCTTAACATGGAATTAAAGAAAGGGCAATTCTTTAACAATTTGTTAAAACTCCCTTCTCGTTGTCGCAATAGTCCCAACCGACCTTCGTATCAGTTAAAACATCGTGTTGTCATAGTACTCATAACACGAACCGGGTTTTAGTTAAAGGTTATTTTTCACTTTATGAACACTTGCACGAACATCAGGAATCTGTACAAAAAACGGCCGTCAGGGCCTTTAAATCCTTTTCAAACAAGATAAAATTTAATTTCTAAATAAACACTTAATTATGCGGAATCAGCTACCAAAATTAAAAATCAAGGCATTTGTATTTCACAAGCCTTTAATAATCATTGCTTTATTGGCATTGAGTTTATTCCCTTCTTTGCTAAAAGCACAAAGCGCATTTACATTTGGCAATCTGGTTGTAGAACAAGTTGGAAACGGCACATCAGCGTTATCAAGTGCTGCCTCTCCGATTAATTTTGTAGAATTTTCTCCAGCCACAGGTACGGTAGCACAATCTGTAAGCGCGAGTACTTCCACCTTTTCAGAGAGTGGCTCAGCTGGAACCGCCGGGTGCTTAACATTGAGCGCGGATGGCACAACACTTGTGTTTGTTGCATATAATGAAGCAGTGGGTGCGGCAAGTGTTACATCAAGTACAGTAAATCGGTTAGTAGGCTTTTTACCTCAGGGAAGCTCCCCAACGCCAGCACTTGCAACTTATTTTACCAATAGTGGCGCCAGTTCCGATGCCTATACGGCGAACAATATAAAAGCTGCATATTTTGACGGCACGACTATATGGGCTTCAGGAAATGAAGCTGCCACAGGTTGCGGTATCCATACTTCAACAGTTACAAGTGGAGGCGCTGCAAGCCCAAATACAAAACTCTCTTCAACTGCTGCCTTCTCAGTAACTTGTGGCATAGGCGTGTTCAAAGATCAATTATATTTCACGCAATCGGGTTCTACGGGAGGAACATTTCAGTTGGGCACCGGTAAACCAACTACATCAGGCCAGACTGCTACTGCAGTTGGTGGTAAATACGCAGTTCTCAATGCTGTTTATCTCAACGTTACTAACGCAAACCCCGGAAATCCAGACGTTATGTATACTGCAGATAATGGTTCAACAGGCCTTCTGCATAAATATTATTGGAATACCGGTACAAGTGCCTGGTCATTGGCCGGGACCACCACTATAGCTTCTACAACCGCAGCCGGCGCCGGTGGTTATATAGCGGCTGATATGAATTCATCCGGTAACATTGATTTATATGTAGTTATAGGTGAGGGAAACAAAACTTCCAATTCTATAATAAAGTGTACGGATGTTGGCCCCCTTACCGCAGTTGCTTTAAGTGCTTCACCTACAACGATCCTTTCCTCCGGGGCTGATTATGAGTTTACGGGGATTTCATGGGCGCCATCTCAAACAAGCGCTATTGCTGCATCAGCTTATGTTTCTACCATATCATCCAGCGGTAACCTGTCAGGTGGCAATTATGGAGACATAACGATCCCAAGTGGCGTAACGGTAACGCTAACAGGAAATATTACTCTCAATGGAACCCTTACCATTCAAAAAGGAGGAACATTGAATTGCGGAACTTATAATGTAAGTTCGGTTCCGGGTTCATACAGCACTGTTGACGTGCAAAGCGGTGCCACACTCGTTATCGGCGACCCGAATGGGATTACCAATTATCTTGAAACAAGTTCAGCAGGTAGTATCAGAACATTCAGTAGGTTCTTCAGTTCCGGGGCAGATTATATTTATACAGGATCGGCAGCCCAGGTCACAGGCAATGGACTTCCAACCACTGTGAATTCACTTATTATCAACAACTCAAGCGGGCTAACATTAACCAACCCTGTTTCTGTCACGGATTCATTGACATTAACATCGGGAACTCTTGGCATTGGCAATAACAAGTTGACCATTAACGCATCAACCGGGACCATCATAGGGGCCAGCGCTTCAAATTATATCGTGACGGGCGGAACAGGTACAGTTGAAATGACAGCCGGGACAAGCGGGGCGTCTTTTCCCGTAGGTGTTACAGACTATAATCCTATAAAAGTAGCTACAACGAGCAGCACGGTCACTTTTGATGTCCTGGTTTCCAATACCATAACCAACAATGCTAACGTTGCCTTGGCAAACCACGCTGTAAAAAGAACCTGGAATATAAACCCACAATCAACTACGAGTGTAACGGTAACGCCGCAGTGGGATAATTCAAATGACCTGGCAGGGTCCAGTTTCCTTACCTCATATAACGCTGTGGCATCACGGACTTCCAATACTACCTGGGCGCTGTCTCAATCAGCCGGCGCTGCTACAGTTGTCTCTGGAACCCTTTATGACCGTACCTCCGGCAGTATTATCCTGACAGGTTCCATTAATTATCAGATCGGTGTACTTGACAGCACATCAGGATACAACACACAGTACAAAAGCGGCAACCTGGTGGTAGAAAGGGTAGGTACAGGAACAACCACTCTGGCAAGCAGCTCATCCGCTATTGAACTGATCCAGGTATCGACATCAGGCACTAAAGTTGATTCATTTACCGTCAATAATTCAGGAAATACACCTGGTACAAGGATGGTTGAATCGGGAAGTGCGACCTCTGAAGGAAAATTAACTTTAAGCGGAGATGCCCGCCATCTTTTATTGATTGGATATGATACAACAGTCGGTGTTGCAAGCGTTGCAAGCGAAGTCACAGGTAATGGCCCTAACCGCATGATTGGAATGGTTGATATGAACGAGGATATCACCATGCCAACATGGTTTCCCAACACTGCCTCAGGGGCTTATTATAAAGGGGCGCTCCGTTGCGCCTATTCCGATGGTATTGGAATTTGGACAGAGGGGGTAGATGGAAGTTCTTCAAGTCCCGGACCTTCTTCAACAAGATATACAACAGTATTAAATGGGACCTCAAGTGGTGCCGGAACTGTTATTAACGCCAGCACAGTTACAAATACACGATGTGTCAATGTCTTTAAAGATCAATTATATTATTCTACTGCTTCGGGTGGTACGGGAATTTATAGTCTTGGATCGGGGAAGCCAACAACATCTGCTACTGCCACATTAATTACACCTGCGGTGGTTGGTACTGCCGGGGCAGGCGGATCTCCCGACCCTTATGACTTTGTAATGCTTGATGTAGATACCACAATAGCCGGGCCAGACCTGATGTATGTTACCAGTCTAAGCACTACTCCGTATGGGATTTATAAATTTGCGAATATTGCGGGTACCTGGACCAATGAAGGCTATTATCCCGTTAATCCGGCAGGCGTTGCAAGCATAGTGGCAGCCATGAACACTTCAGGCACCATTGATATATATGCTGTATGTGCAGGCTTTGCCTCAAGTGGTAATGACAGCATTGTGAAATTTACGGATGCTGCAGCCTATAACGCTACCATCAACGTGACTTCGGCCATCACTATTGCCAGATCGGGATCCGATTACGTTTACAGGGGAATTACCTGGGCACCCACACAAACAACTGCAATTTCTAACTATAGTTATGCACCGACAAATGGAACTACAATAGCTGCAGGAAATTACGATGACATTACCATTGCAAATGGGGTGACAGCTACACTTGGAGGAAATATCACATTGAATGGAACCCTCAACGTACAAAACGGTGGAACCCTGATTTGTGGTAATTATATTATATCATCTCCTCCCGGATCTTATGGAACATTTAACCTCGCAAATGGCGGAACACTTCAAATAGGCAGTTCTAATGGAATTACCCGATTTGCAGCTTCAGGAAATATTCAAACCTTCAGCAGGTTTTATCGTAAAGGGGCGCATTACATATATAACGGTTCGGCAGCTCAGGTCACAGGTGATGGTTTCCCTTCTACGGCGCTCGACCTGACTGTAAACAACTCAAACGGCCTTACTTTAACCGCTTCTGCTTCTATAACAGATTCACTGACGTTTACTGCAGGAACACTCAGCCTTGGAAATAACAAGCTTACTATAAATGGAACAACCGGAACCATTATCGCTGCAACAATTTCAAATTATGTTGTAACAAACGGAACAGGCGCTCTTGAAATGACAGTCGGGACAAGCGGGGCTTCATTCCCCGT
>Ga0206844_10266_pt1 | contig 14892 bp, 15 predicted proteins | sample Alteio_BWOrgCont_22_FD_152907 | JGI IMG/M metagenome (GOLD analysis project Ga0206844, IMG submission 152907) | Enriched cells from forest soil in Barre Woods Harvard Forest LTER site, Petersham, Massachusetts, United States -... | ecosystem: Environmental > Terrestrial > Soil > Temperate forest >...
ATGCCTGGCTCCATCATACATTGACAGATCCTCCGACCCATTACCAAGCACATCCTTGGGAAAAACCGCATCAACCTAATCTCACCGGCACACCCTATGCTTATCATCCCCACGAACACAATATACCAGCCAAGACAAAGAGTTATGAGCCGTGGTCACCTGAATCTAAACCATCAAAATAGATTCTCTACAACACCTTTCTAAGTGTTTCTTCAACCCAAGCATAAGCCTGTTCACATTGAGGTTTAAAAAAATCATAAAGCTGCAAGAAAGCATGTAATGTTCCATCTAAACAAATGAATTCTGTTGTTACACCAGCCTGACGTAATTTTTCTTCAAAGCGAATGCCATCATCGCGAATAGGGTCTGCACCGCCAATTAAAATGCACGTCGTAGGAAAACCTTGCCAATCCGTAAAGAACAGAGGCGATATTTTCCAATGTGTGGCAATTGTATGATCGGGACCAATATAATTGGTTGTATAATGCTCAACCGCTTCTTTGGTTAAGAAGTAACCCGTCGCAAATTCATTCATAGATGGCGAACTGCCCGTAAGATCCAGTGAGGGATAAAAAAGCATGAGAACCTTGGGAAGCTTATCCCCCATTGATTTTAAAAGACAGGTTAGTGCAGCTCCGATAGTCCCACCACCACTGTCTCCACTAATGACTATACGATTTGTATCAATGGCAAGACGATCTTGATTCTTTAAACACCAATGATAAGCACTCAAGGCGTCCTCTAATCCTTTAGGAAAAGGATTCTCTGGTGCTAAACGATAATCAACAGAAACAAGGCGAATGTGGCAGCGCTTAGCTATAAATCGACATATTTTATCATGTGTTAGTAAATTACCCCGCGTCCAACCACCTCCATGAACATAAAGCATCAGTGGTAATCGTCGTGAACTAACTTCTGGGTGATAAATGCGCACGTAAAAAGAATGGGTTTTTTGCTCAGACGGAATAAGAATATCTTCGATATAGGGAATTTCTTCTCGCGGACCACCGTATAAAGCAACGAAAGATTCAAGCCACTTACGCGCCTCTTCTATTGACAGATTAGTGCAACCAATTTGTTTTATTTGCTCTAAAAATGCGAGAGATTCCGGCACTAAAATGCCACGAGTGTCTACCATGCCTCTTTCTCCTAGTATATACCCATACAAACTGAAGATGCCGGATGAAATCCGGGATCTTCCCACCTTCCGCGGTCCCCCCGGACCCCGCAAGTTGAGTTTGTTTGGGTATATCCAAAATAACAGGGTTTTACTTAAGAGATAGTAAACTTCCAATGTGGACGTACCTGGATACACCAACGATTATCACGTTTTTCATTATTATCATCGGTGGGAAGAAAGAATAAATCTTCGTCATGCCAAAAACTCGGTAAGGTTGATAACGCACGTGCAAGAGCCTTTTTTGTAAGCTTGTCCGGCAAATCTACTTGTGATCCAAGTGGTTTAAGAGTTAAGGTTTCTCCTTGAGGAACCTCTACATTCAACCAAAAACGCTCATCCCACCACAAAGTATGGGTCCCTTCATTAAAGACTTGAGGAAGTGGTGCTGCGCGCAACTCACGAAAAACCATGAGCTGCTGCCCCTTTATTTGTATTATGGCTCCACCCAGTGTAAAAACGCGGCGTTGTCCTTTTTCTAATTCGAGACAAAGTGCTTTTACAGCTTGATGTTTTGATTGCCAGCCTTGCCCACTGAAAAACCAAAGAATGTGTCCAATAAAGAGCTCAATAGCCTCTCTAGACAATTCTTGCAGGCCCTTCCAATCCACAATGAGATAACCATAGGGTGAGAAAGTGAGGAATTGATGAACCATCTCAGCAAGCTGTATATCAATAAGGCTTTGGCTTTCTTGCAAGCGCCCAATCGTTGTAAGTAAGGCCTCTAATGTCAAACCATGCTGTGTTAGCTCCTGCCAAGCCTGGCGCCAACGTACGCGTTCAAAGCTCCGATTCTCATTACTAGGATCTTCGATAAATGATTGTTGAAAATGTGTAAGGGTTAGACGCAAACGCTCCGGCGGAATCATTAAAAGTGGGCGTACAATTTTTACAGGTAGTCGCTCGACAACTGGACGCATTGCACAAAGCCCGCGTAATCCAGATCCCTTGGCCAAACGCATCAGAAAGGTTTCCGCTTGATCCTGCGCATGGTGTGCCGTCATTAAAACAGAGATGTCACTTTTCTGACACCACTCACTTAATAACTGATAACGCATCTCACGGGCGGTTTCTTGAACGCGCGTCTTAGGTTTATCACCTTGCCATGACAGAATCTCATGAGAAATTCCACGCGAACGTAACCATTGCTGAACCTGTAACGCTTCCTGAGCAGAATCTGCCCGTAAACCATGATCTACTGTTAAAGCAATTACTTGCTTATTTTGTGATTGCGTCCACTCATGCAAGAGCAAAGTAAGGGCCAGACTATCAGGCCCTCCCGAACAAGCCACGGCCAGTCGAGGCACATCTTCAAGAAATGGAAACGCTTGCAAGATTGTAGCAAATTCTTCCGTGGTAATTGGGAACACTATATACCTGGACTCAGATCACTTAAGCCATTGGCTGCCAAAGAGCCACATAGGCACCTGTCGGATCCTGGATAACAGAGAAATAACCCATATCTCCTGCTTGTGTTTTTGGCACCATTATATTAGCCCCCAAGCTTTTAGCTTTTTCAACAGATTTATCTAGATTTTCAACACTAATATAGCTCATCCAATGAGGTGGAACTTGACCTACTTTATCAGCGGGTGTTTTTAACATGCCCCCTAAACCTTTGTCACCACGCATAAATATGGTGTATGTCATGCCGCCCATATTATGATCCACGGTTGTCCATCCAAAGAGCGCTGTGTAGAAAGCTTGTGCTTTTTTAGGGTCTGGTGTCATTAATTCATTCCAGCAAAATTCTCCGGCTTGTGGTTTGTTACTCATAATATCTTCTCCTTTAAGTTGATAATTCATTCCTGTAACAGGACACTTTAGGACTTTTTAGGAAATCTTATCAATATGAATTGCTAAAATTGTTCTTTGGATATTCTTAACAAAAATCCTAGCGCTTCAAGAGTAAATCCGGTATGCAGAAGAGGAATGATCGATCATGGAGGAAAATTATGAGTCACACTTTGCCCCCCTTACCCTATGAACAAAATGCTCTTGAACCTTACATTTCCAGCAATACGTTGTCTTTTCATTATGGGAAACATCATCAAACCTATGTTACAAACCTCAACAATCTCATTGAAAACACACCTTTTGCACAAAAATCCTTGGAAGATATCATCCTAGAATTAGCAGGATCTACTGATAAAGTTGGAATTTTTAATAATGCTGGCCAAGTTTGGAACCATAATTTTTTCTGGAATAGCATGAAACCCAAAGGCGGCGGCGAACCTCAGGGTGAGGTTAAATCTTTACTTGAAAAATCTTTTGGCAGTGTTGACGAGTTTAAAAAACAGTTTAAACAAGCCGCCATTAGTCAATTTGGCAGTGGTTGGGCTTGGCTTGTCTGGGATAAAGGCGCTCTTAAAATTAGCAAAACTGGCAATGCTGATACACCCTTTGTGCATGGACAAAAGGCTTTGCTCACATGCGATGTCTGGGAGCATGCTTACTATTTAGATTATCAAAATCGCCGTGCGGATTATGTTGATATCTTCCTAAACAGCCTAGTGAATTGGAATTTCATTGCTAAAAATCTAGAGAACGTCTAGGATCCCATCGGAATCTATAAAGTCAGTATACCCGACGCATAATTAATAATAAAGGGGCGTACTGACTTTCACTTCCGGTTTTTTAAATAGGGGAAAGCATTGCAACACCTGATCAGCCGTTGGCAACACCTACGTCAGGAAATTCCGCCCACTGTTGACCTTTTAGTCGTTTCAAAAAAGCAATCCTCAGAATCTCTGATTCCACTTCTTGAAGCAGGTCAGCGTCTTTTTGGTGAAAATCGAGTTCAAGAGGCCGCAACAAAATGGCCACCTTTACGCGAAAACTTCCCCGACTGTCAGCTTCATTTCATTGGCCATTTGCAAACCAATAAAGTCGCCCAAGCTTTAACACTTTTTGATGCAATTCACAGTCTTGATCGCCCCAAGCTTGCCCAAACTTTGGCACAGCACCGCCATCTCTTTCGCCCAAATTTTTATCTTTTCCTGCAGGTCAACCTAGCGGGAGAAACTCAAAAAAGTGGAATTAGCCCCACAGAACTTGCCTCTTTCGTTGGTTTGTGTAAGACACTTAATCTACCTGTTCAAGGACTCATGACTCTTCCGCCACAAGACCAAGACCCAGAACCTCATTTCAAAGAATTAAAGACATTAGCTGATCAATATCATTTACCCAAAATCAGTATGGGTATGAGTGCCGACTACCACCAAGCTATTGCTTGTGGCAGCACAATTGTTAGAATTGGAACCGCTTTATTCGCAAAGGCTCATGTATAAAAAAAGTTTGCCAGGTTTTACCTTGATTGAAATGAGTTTCGTGCTCATTATTGCTGGCATTATTATGGGGCTAACACTGCCCCTTTTAACAACTTTGCTGCAACAACAAAAACAACGGCAAACGCAAACACACCAAGAGCACGTCCTTTATGCCATCGCAGCTTATTTAAACCAACATGGGCATCTTCCAGCGCCAGCAAATGCTGAGGCAACAGCGTCTGAACAAGGAATAGCCACAATTAGCACATGCCAAACGGGAGATTATTGCCAAGGATTGATTCCTTATCGAACACTGGGGCTCATGGAAAACTTAGCCAAGGACGGTTATCATCAATGGATGACATATGTAACGAGTAAACCATTAGTACTGACAAACCGAATCCAAGATGTTGGTGCTGCTTCTCATGAAAGAAATATTGCTGTAGTTGGCAAACAAGCCTTCTGTGAAGTTAGGCCTGGCTCCTCATCCTTAAAATTATTAGATGCTGAAAAACAACCGCTGTTAAATGATGAAACAAAAGATTTATGGGCCCTAATTCTTATTAGTCATGGATTTCAAGGGTCAAATAGTGATAAACAAAATACCTATAAGGGGCCAGTTTATACAATAGGGAGTAATGGTGATTTGATTAAGGCCGTTACACGCAATAATATCTTAGCTATATACGCGCATCATCCTTGTCAGCCACAGCCTGCAACCATATCTTTGTCACAAGCTGCTCATTCTTCACCAGCACCAACACAACCCATGTCTTATATTCCAGAGCCTGACCCTGATGATTGGCAACGCCCCCTTCCAAGGCAACCGCTGACAGAAAGGGCACTTAATGACTAAAGATGAGTTACGCGAATATTTACGTGAGTGTCGTAATCGATTTGCCGAAGAAGAAGGCGCGATTGCCGCACAACACCTGAGCGAATTAGTAATTCATGCGGGCATTATCCCAGATAATTCCATTATTGCTGGTTATTACCCGACCAAAGGAGAAGTAGACGCACTGCCCATCATGCATCACTACCTTGCTCAGGGATATCGCTGTTGTTTACCTTTTACCTGTTTTGGCACCCGCATTTTACAATTCCGTGAATTTTTACCATCATCCAATCTCGCACCAGATGCACAACAAATTTTGGCACCACTTACAAGCGTTGAAATTACTCCCTCAGTAATCTTAACCCCCATGGTTGGCTTTGACTCAAAAGGATATCGCCTCGGGCAAGGAGGCGGACATTATGATTCAACCATAGATTATTTACGTACAAATCATCATCAAATCTTAGCTATTGGGTTGGCTTTTGATTGCCAAGAAGTTGACGACTTACCACTTGAAATCCATGACCACCCCATGGACCATATCGTTACACCAACGCGAATTTTGAGTTTCCATTAATGCGAATTTTATTTTGTGGCGACATTGTTGGACGAAGCGGACGAGAGATTGTCATGCAAGAAATCCCGCGACTTCGTGATACTTATGCCATCGATTTTGTGGTTGCCAATGGAGAAAATGCCGCCCATGGCTTTGGAATTAGTAGCAGCATTTGCAAGGAACTTTATGCCATTGGTGTTGATGTTATTACAACAGGCAATCACATATGGGACCAAAAAGAGATCATGACGTCAATTGACCAAGATAAACGTTTGTTGCGTCCTTTGAACTACCCGCCTACAGCTCCGGGCCGTGGCTACACCCTAGTTAATTCCGCCAATAATCAACCTGTACTTGTAATTAACGCCATGGGTCGTTTATTTATGGATGCTCTCGATGATCCATTTCGCGCTGTTGAGGAAGTCATACGCAAGTATCCTCTTGGGCAAGCTGCGGCAGCCATCATTATTGATTTTCACGGTGAAGCCAGCTCAGAAAAAATGGTGATGGGTCACCTTTGTGACGGGCGTGTCAGCCTTGTCGTAGGAACGCATACCCACATTCCCACAGCGGATGCTCAGATTCTACCAAAAGGCACAGCCTATCAGACGGACGCCGGTATGTGCGGTGATTATGATTCCGTGGTTGGCATGGAAAAGTCTGTTCCCATAGCGAGAATGACACGCAAAACACCAACAGAACGACTTAGCCCAGCCCAAGGCCCTGGAACTTTCTGTGGTACATTCGTTGAAACAGATGATAAAACAGGGCTAGCCGTACGAATTGTGCCAGTACGTGTTGGCCCACGATTAGCGCCCTCATTACCTGATTAGTTTGAGTACGCTTTTTAATGGAGTAATTATTATGAAAAAGTGCCTACAGTTTTTAATGATATTATTTTTCTCCTGCACCCAAGTTGTCTGCCACAATTATCTCCAACAAACACGCTCACCTCCCCCCAAGAAAAAACTCATTAAAATCCTCGCAATCGATGGGGGTGGAATTCGCGGCATTATTCCAGCATTAATTTTGAAAGCTTTGGAAAGCAAACTTAAAAAGAAGCGTCATTTAGCAGAATGTTTTGACATTATGTCTGGAACCTCAACCGGAGGAATTATTGTTTTATTGTTAAATACTCCCGGAGCTAACAAAGAACCTAAATTTCGTGCAGATGACATCGTAGGTTTCTATCAAAGTTTTGGACCTAAAGTTTTTTATCAATCATTCTGGCGCCGTATTATTACTTTCAATGGCTGGTTTGGAGAAAAATACTCAACAAAAAACCTTGAAGAAAGCCTACTAGAATATTTTGGAGATACGAGATTACGTCATTCCATTTCAAGCTTAATAATTCCTGCCTATGATATCAGTCAGGATGACATCATTTTTTTTAAAACAGAAAAAGCCCAGCTTGATTTAGCAAGAGATTTTTATTTCAAAGACATTGCCCGCGCCACTTCAGCTGCACCTACTTACTTTTACCCAGCTAAAATAAAAGATATCATACAACAAAAATCGTACGATTTAGTTGATGGAGGAGTTGCATTAAATAATCCCACACTATCTGCAAGTGTTCATGCCATTAAGCTTTTTGGAAAAGATAATGACTTTCTGGTGGTATCTCTTGGCACAGGAACAAATTATGGGGCACCGCAAGGGAAACTTTCTTATGGGGGTAAAAAGGTAATTAAAAGTGGTGGTAAAGCAGATTGGGCAGAATCCATTGTCCCAGTAATGATGTATGCGGCTAATGATGCTGTGGATTACCAAATGAACGAGCTTTTTGCGAATGACGATGGTATAAAAAAATATTTCCGGTTTCAGCCAATTCTGAGCTCAGAACATGTTGAAATGGATGATACTAACCCGGATAACATTAAAGCATTAATCCTCTATGCAGAAGATATTATAAAAACAAACGATAAAGAGCTTACTTATATTGCAAGCGTTCTAGATAACTAATGTCTTAACCAAGTCCCAAAATTAGATGAGCACTAGACGTACGAATGTCGAGGAGCGGAACGTATATTTTCATACGAGAGCACCAAGATCATGAAGGACGACGACGTAATCATCAATTTTCGGACTTGGTTTATTTTGATTGGGGATAGGCTTCTATAAACTGAGCCGTATTCATTTTTGAGGGATTATTTGTTCTTAAAAAAACAACCACTCTGTTTGTAGGCCCATGAGATGTTGTTCCTAAGTGATATCCATCATAGCTTCCTGCAATTCTTTTTTCTTTTACAAAAAGTGAGGACAGATCTCTTTTAAAATCAAAGTCTCGATAAATTCCTATGATACCATCTGGTCTTCTGATGATCCCTTGTGGTCTTTCAACCACCATACTAATGATATCCGAAATTAATAATCTATTGTCCGTATAAAAATACGCGCTACTAACATGACGGTGTGAAAGAGAGTGCTGTGGCATTACCAAGTGATCTATCATACTAGTGTAAGAACTATTACTATCATCCTTTTTTATTGCTTCTATGATTTGTTTTACGGAATTTAATTTATTGGAATCAGATAAATCGTCGGAATTTGCTGGAGTGGCCAGTATGTACCCGTGAAGGATAAAGAAAAACATAAATGATCCAGGAATCTTGATTAATGAACGGTATATAGCTTTTTTCATCATTAAAAATCCAATTTATTTACCATTTACAATAAACATAAAATGTTAAAATTTGGTTATTTATATAATTCACACGCATATATTTTATTATAACACAATATATTATCGTATAGATAAATTTTTACCATTATACACAAAAACTATAAATTAAATTTTAATTAAAAAGAGATAAAACTGACTTCGATTACAATAAAAAATATTCTTTTGTAATGTCAATAAAACGTACAGATGACTGAGTTAGTGGATGAGTTGACCCTTGCTCGCTTCATCCAATACCTTCCTCTCCAGAAGATGTTCTTTCTTCGGTCAACTCATATGCTAGTTACACTTTTTCGATTTTACAATAATCCAACTCTGTTACGAATGTCGCGATTCTCGAAAACCAGCACTCTGCCTTTTTCTATTCCTTCTCTAGTTCCATGTATAGCAACATCCACCATAGAATGGGCTAAATCGTCGGCTCGAATTACTAGGTTGGGAAATAGTCTCCGAAACGCCGGATAAATCATACGTAACAGGCTATAGCTGAAATTGGGTTCCTTCCGCGGCTCCACTGGGTAGATGTATGCCGGCCGAAAGATATAAACTTGGGGAAACTTTGCTGCGCTTAGTGCATTCTCTGCTTTCCCCTTATAACGTGCGAAAGATATCCTACTTTGTTCAGTAGGATCTGCGCCACTTCCACTCAAAAATGCAATCACTGTATTGGGACTGCTAATGTGAAGAACTCGTGCAAACTCAATGGTATAATCCACGGTAATTCGGCGGAGCTCGGCGTCCGACACAACTCCGGTGTAAGCGCCCAGACAAAAAACCACAGCATCCTGATGCGAGAGAACATCAACAAGTGATGAGCAATCAGTGAAGTCACTATGCAAAACCTCGTTCAGTTTTGGGTGGGACAAGCCAACATTCCTACGTCCAATAACCGTCACACGTTCAACTTCAAGATGCTCGAGTGCATAGCGAAGGGCATAACCACCCACCATACCTGTAGCTCCAACGATTACAATCCGTTTTTGTTTATTAGTTGTTTTCCTGTTAGCTGTTTTCATAGTAATGAATTCTCCTTTCAATTAACTCTGAGACTTATTATGTAAACATCCATTAGCTGTGCTGCTATACAAACGCACGGTCTTACACAAAAGGCAAAGAATAGAACTTTGAACGCTCGAATTATTGAGCTTCTGCATCGCAAACTTCAGGAAGTTTTGGTCGGTTGCCAATTGTCTGCGGCATCCGCAGGTTCGGAGGCAGTGCACCGCCCTCCATAAGAATTCCGATGTACCTAGCACCGCGCTCGCGATGATGTCGGATCGCGCTATAGGCAGGACTGTTGTACCAAGATTTGGCCGCTTCCATTGAGGGGAATTCGATGACAGCGGCCCCCTCCGGTTTAGGACCTTCAAGATGTTCAAAGTGAGTGTACGAGGCGATAGACTTTGCACCAAATCCCTCAAGCGTTGGCACTATTTCCTCCCAATAAATTTCAAGTTCGCTTCGATCAATGATCTTTCCTGAGCTTAGAATGCCAATTCTCACTAAAAGAATATATAATCTGGAAATGTTCGTCAATTCATTGTCCGCTGAGGTTTCCAGAGTGAATGCCCTTCGCAAAACGCTCTGAAGATCAAAATTGGCGATAAATTCATACCAATCTCATCTCTTAAACGCAACTTGGGAAGCTTAATTTAATGGCCAGTGAGTGTGGCTACACTGGCTGGTCGTTTATTTATAAACCTGCCATTCTTTGAACGTTGCTAACGTCTTCGTTACAAGAGCGTCTAGGCTAAACTTTTCAGCGATTGCAGCAGCTGTTGTTTCACGCATTTTTGTGGGTGTCTGCAACCCTATCAGCATAGCTTCTGCGAGAGCAGCAGGATCTTGTGGTGATACAACAGAGCCATCGAGAATGATCTTGCTATCACCAACATCTGTCGCAATACACGGCGTACCACACGCAAGTGCTTCAAGTAAAACATTAGAGCACCCCTCTCCATAATGAGAACATTGGCACAGAAGATCCAGACTTGGGTACAATCGTTCAATCTCAGAAAAGGCCGGCCGCCATTGCAAAAAAGGTTCTATCTTTAACTTTGTCGCTAAGGTTTGCATCTGTTGTTGATAAATTTCAGAACCATTACCAACACAAACAAAGCGGGCCTGCGGCAAACGTTGCAAAACAAGTTGTGCTGCTTTCAAGAAAGTAGCATGGCCCTTCATTGGATCCAAACGCCCCACTAATCCAATTAAGATTTCATTATCAGCAACATGCCATTCTTGGCGTAATGATCGATCGTTACGCAGGTAAAAGCGCTTTACATCAACACCATTAGGAATCACTGCGATATGACGATTGCGATAACCTAGACTCTGTAAAAATGACTGCCCAGCCCATGAATTAATGATAATACCGTTTGCTAAAGGGGAGAGAATCTTCTCAAACCATGCGAGTACACGTGCAAGCCAATCATATTGATGCCAATCCATATTAGAGGCACGAATACCCCAAATAATTTTTGTTCGCGGTGAGACAATCTTTAAAAAGGCCGTTAAAACATTTGGGTATGTTAGATAACTATGAACAACAGAATAGCCCTTAATTTGTAGCCAGAGTCGCCATAAAAAGCTAATCCCTTGCCAACGACCTTTTTTATCCAAATAAACAACCGTAAGATTTGGATGCTGTGGCAATAGCAGGCTATTTTTACTGCGATAAAAGCTAATAATTTTTACAGCGATACCATGCCGAGCAAGCCCTTCGGCAAGAAGAATAAGCTGTCGCTCAGCTCCACCATAATCTAATGAGCGGCATAGAAATGCTAGCGAAGGATTAGCCAGCGGCATGTGAAGCAGAGATGGGAATGCCTTTGGCTGTTATTGGCATGATAGGTTTAACAGGACATTCGACCTCAATCATTCCTGCCTTTTCAAATTCCAAAGTAAGAATAACTGTTTTCCCTTCTTGCAAAGCGTCTTTCATGACATTAAAGAACATAATGTGCTTACCACCAGGCATCAATGTAACACTCTGACCTGCAGGGATTTCCATCATATCAATCCGGCGCATTTTCATAACCCCAGCTTCATCGATGTGATCATGCAGCTCAACCCTCTCAGCAAATGTACAAGCAACGCTGATCAATTTGTCATCATTCTTACTGGTATTGGTTATTTTCATATAAGCAGCGGTATTAGGACCCGCAGGCACTTTAACCATTGGAGCCTCAATCTGCATATAGGCTGCTCTGGAAACAGTTGTACTATCTTCAGTCTTCTTATCTGTCCTGCTAGGCATTACAGGCGCTGTCGCTGTTTTTTCTGTTGTGGATGGTTTCTGTAAAGAAGAATAATAGAACCCAATTACTAGAGCAAAAAGAAGAATCAAAAAGTATTTTATCAATTTCATATCTTACCCCCCCCCTTTATTTTTACCATCCCGTTTGGATGCGTTCAACCAACTGCTGCACCGTAGGGATAAAACCATTAGCATAAAACGGATCATCTCCAAAACGATAAGCCTGATGGCCAGCAAACATTAATTGATTATCAACATCCTCACTATGACTAATTTCTTGTAGCGTTTTTTGAATGCAATAAGAACGAGGATCAGCTTTACGCCCTGTTGTTCCTTCCTCATTCTGTGCCCAATTACTAAAGAGGCACGCAGATAAACACCCCATGCAATTGATCTGATCAACTAGAATTTGTTGCTCTTTTTCCGGCGTCACAAAAATAACGGAATGATCCGGTGTGCGCATTGCCGCTGTAAAGCCCTGTGCCATCCATTCACAAGCGCGCGCATGATCTTCTGCTGTGAGATAAATATTGCGGCCACGAGCACCAATAGCCAGCGCTGATGTGAAACCTTCTTCTGCTTGTGGACGATAGGAAACTTGCCGCTTCGAACGCTGCTGTAACTCAAAAAAGAAAGGGTTGCGAACAGCAGAGGAATAAAAACCCGTAGGGCTAAATCGATTCAGCTGTATATCACCTTTTTTAAGTGTCAAAAGCTTTTTTTTCCATGTTGCTGAGATGGGGCTTTCTTGGGTTAACAATGGCCGCGTACCAAATTGAAAACCCATAGGCCCTAATTCTGGTGTACCAATCCAATCTTGCCATTCTGAAAGCCACCAAACACCTCCAGCCATAATAATTGGAACATTATCTAAACCAACCTCACGCATCGCTTGTCGCAATGCCAAAACTCTTGGGTAAGGAGCTTCAGGAACTAAGGGGTCTTCGCTATTGGAGAGTCCATTATGTCCACCCGCAAGCCAAGGATCTTCATAAACGACCCCTCCCAAACCTTCAACCAAACGATGATATGAACGCTTCCATAAAATACGGAAAGCGCGTGCCGAAGAAACTATCGGATAATATTGAACACCATACTCATGACAAATTTCAGCAAGTTTATAGGGCATACCAGCGCCGCATGTCACACCATGGACAAGACCTTTTACCTGTGACAAGACGCCATGAAGAATGGGTTCCACTGCACCCATTTCCCATAAAACATTCATATGAATACGTCCACGCCCATTCGAACGCTCATGAGCAATGCGCGCCTGCGTTATACCACCTTGAATTGCATAATCTATTAATTCATGATGGCGTTCACGACGGGTTTTCCCCTTATAGACCATTGGAATAATGTTGCCATCAGCATCATAGCTATCAGCATTGACAGCAGAGAATGTGCCAACTCCGCCTGCAGCAGCCCATGCGCCAGCGCTTTCACCATTAGTAATGGAGATACCTTTGCCTCCCTCAACTAACGGTAAAACTTCCCGGCGAGAAATTGTTAGTGGCTTTAAAGGATTCATAGACGTACCTTCACTGCAGAGTTTACGACAAACCCTTCATACTTAATTTTACCTTACCACGCTCATCAAAACCAGTGACTTTAACCTGAACGATATCGCCCACTTTGACAACTTCATCAACGCGGCTAACGCGGTTTTCTGACAATTCACTAATGTGGACTAAACCATCACGACTACCCATAAAATTAACAAAGGCGCCAAAATCCATAATTTTAACCACTTTGCCCGTATAGACTGCTCCAACTTCTGGCTCACATGCAATGCCACGTATCATTTCCAGAGCGGCTTCTATCCCTTTGGCATCCGTGGATGCAATGTTAATTGTGCCATCGTCTTGGATATCAATTTTAGTGCCGGTTGTCTCACAAATCTCGCGAATTGTTTTACCACCAGGGCCGATAATTTCGCGAATTTTATCTTTAGGGACCGTTAAGGCAGACATACGTGGCGCATATTCACTCACAGTTGAGCGCGATACCATAAGTGCTTTTGCCATTTCTTCTAGGATACGAAGACGTCCCTCTTTGGCTTGTCCTAAAGCAATTTTCATAATTTCTGATGTGATACTTGTAATCTTAATGTCCATTTGTAAAGCAGTGACACCTTCTGAAGTCCCTGCAACCTTAAAGTCCATATCGCCTAAATGATCTTCGTCACCTAAAATATCAGACAAAACCGCAAAGCGGTCCCCTTCTTTGATGAGTCCCATGGCAATACCAGCAACTGACCGCGGCAAAAGAACACCCGCATCCATCAGCGATAATGAAGTACCGCAAACCGTAGCCATCGATGATGAACCATTAGATTCTGTAATTTCTGAGATAGTGCGTATGGTATAAGGGAATTTTTCTTTAGGAGGCAAAAGTGGTCGTATAGCACGCCAAGCAAGCTTGCCATGACCTATTTCACGCCGACCAGGAGAGGACATACGACCAATTTCATTTACCGAATAAGGGGGGAAATTATAGTGCAACAAGAATCGCTCCCTATATTCTCCTTCTAGAGCATCGATAATCTGTTCATCCTGTCCGGTGCCAAGTGTTGTTATAACAAGTGCCTGAGTCTCTCCACGGGTAAATAAAGCACTGCCATGAGCACGGGGTAAAATATTAACCTCTGCAACAATAGGACGAACGGTCTTTAAATCACGTCCATCAATGCGTTGCCCTTTATCAAGAATATCATTACGTAAGATAGCCGCTTCTACATCCTTAAACGCCGTTAACAACAAAGTTTCATTCTCAAAAGCACTCGATAGCTTCTCTTTAACTTTTAGCTTCGCAGCAGCAATAGACTCATAACGCTCTAGCTTATCGACCAAACTGTAAGCTTTGCGTAAATCCGCCTCAATTAATTTTTGTACTTGAGTCATCGCTAATTTCAACGGTTCACCAATATCAACAAAAGGTATTGCTGGTCTTCCCGCTTTAGCTTTCAAAACCTTAATCATTTTTATAACTGGCTGAAAAGACTCGAAACCAAAATTCACAGCACCAAGCATAACATCTTCGCTCAGCTCCTGTGCTTCGGATTCAACCATTAAAACACCCATATCAGTACCAGCAACGATCAGGTCAAGTTGACT
>Ga0206844_10267_pt1 | contig 14868 bp, 14 predicted proteins | sample Alteio_BWOrgCont_22_FD_152907 | JGI IMG/M metagenome (GOLD analysis project Ga0206844, IMG submission 152907) | Enriched cells from forest soil in Barre Woods Harvard Forest LTER site, Petersham, Massachusetts, United States -... | ecosystem: Environmental > Terrestrial > Soil > Temperate forest >...
AATTACATAACCAGGAATGGATTTTACCCACCTCCACGTACACTCCCAATATTCACTGCTTGATGGGGCAGCAAGCATCGCGGGATTGATGCAAAAAGCCAAAGCCGATGGCATGAAGGCTATGGCGCTTACCGACCATGGCAACATGTTCGGGGCTTTCAATTTTGTTGCCGAGGCGAACAAGAATGGGATAAAACCCATTGTGGGCTGTGAGTTTTATGTAGTGGATGATCTGACAAGAAAGGAATTTACCAAGGCTGATAAAGACAACCGATATCATCAATTGCTGCTTGCCAAAGATCACGAGGGCTATAAAAACCTTTGCAAGCTTTGTTCTTATGGCTATACCGAAGGCATGTACAGCAAATGGCCGCGCATTGATAAAAACCTGCTCCTTAAATATCATAAGGGCCTTATCGCCACTACCTGTTGTATCGGTGCTGAAGTACCACAGGCCATTATTCACGAATCCGAAGAAGAGGCTGAAAGTGTATTCAAATGGTGGCTGGATGTTTTTGGGGAAGATTATTATATAGAGCTGCAACGACATGGTTTAAAGGACCTTGACGGCAGTGGCAAAAGCCAGGAAGATGTCAACCAGATACTTCTGAAATGGGCGATCAAGTACAATGTAAAAGCCATTGCTACCAATGACAGCCATTACATTGAACAGGATGATTGGTCGGCTCATGATATACTGCTTTGTGTAAATACAGGAGAGTTGCAGGCAACTCCTGTGGGAGATGGGAAAGGATACCGTTTTGGATTCCCCAACGACCAGTTTTATTTCAAAACCCAGGCAGAAATGTCGGAATTGTTTAAGGACATTCCGCAGGTTATTGACCAAACCAATGAGATCGTTGACAAAGTAGAACATTTCAAATTAGGCAGGGATATTCTCGTGCCGCATTTTGTGTTGCCTACTAATTTTACGGACCCGGATGAATTCCTTCGCCACCTGACTTTTGAAGGGGCGCGCAAAAGATATACAGAACTTACTCCGGACATAGAAGAACGATTGAATTTTGAGCTGCATACCATTAAGACTATGGGTTTTGCGGGGTACTTCCTCATTGTGCAGGACTTCATAGTAGCAGGTAAAAATATGGGTGTGGCTGTAGGGCCGGGACGTGGATCGGCGGCAGGATCGGCAGTAGCTTATTGCGTTGGCATTACCAATATTGACCCGATCAAATACAGTCTGCTTTTCGAGCGATTCCTGAATCCTGAACGGGTAACCATGCCCGATATTGATATTGACTTTGACGATGAAGGCCGCGATAAAGTTATAGACTATGTGGTTGAGAAATACGGCCGTAACCAGGTTGCTCAGATCATCACTTTTGGTACCATGGCGGCACGATCTGCTATCAAAGACGTTGCCCGTGTCCTCGATCTGCCACTCTCTGAAGCAAATATGCTTGCCAAATTAGTTCCGGAAGCGCCGGGGACAACCTTGAAAAAAGCCTACGAAGATGTCCCCGATCTCAAAAAAATAAAACAGGGCAATGATCTGCAGGCCAAAATATTGCGGCTTGCTGAAACACTGGAAGGTTCTATCAGAAATACGGGTATTCATGCGTCAGCGGTAATTATTGCGCCGGATGACATTACCAATTATATCCCTGTTTCTACATCTAAGGATTCGCCGCTGAGGGTGACGCAGTTTGACGGAAAACTGGTAGAATCAGCAGGGATGTTGAAGATGGACTTTCTGGGTCTCAAAACCCTCAGCATTATCAAAGACGCCCTGGCGATGATCAAAAAAAGCCATCATGTTGAAATTGATATTGACGATATCCCACTCGATGACCTGAAAACTTTTGAACTATACCAACGCGGCGACACAGTCGGTACCTTCCAGTTTGAAAGTGATGGGATGCGCAAGTACCTCAAAGACCTGAAACCGACAAATATAGAAGACCTTATCGCCATGAACGCCCTGTACCGTCCGGGGCCTATGGACAATATACCATCGTTTATCAACAGGAAACAAGGCAGGGAAAAAATCGAATACCCTCATGAACTTTTAACGGGCCTTCTGCAGAACACTTATGGTATCATGGTCTATCAGGAACAGATCATGCAAACGGCGCAGATCATTGCGGGTTACTCCCTTGGAGGTGCAGATTTGCTTCGACGGGCGATGGGGAAAAAGGACAAAGTGAAGATGGCTGCAGAACGCGTCAAATTTGTGGATGGCGCGAAAGCGCTGCACAATATTGAAGCCGCCAAAGCAGATGAAATTTTTGACTTGATGGAAAGGTTTGCCGAATACGGGTTTAACCGTTCTCATGCGGCCGCGTATTCTGTGGTGGCCTATCAAACCGGTTATCTCAAAGCGAATTACCCGGCTGAATATATGGCTTCGGTGCTCACACATTCCATGAGCAATATTGAGAAGATCGCCTTTTTCATGGATGAATGTAACAAGCAGAAAATACCTGTATTAGGACCAGATATCAATGAAAGTTCCCTGTTTTTTGATGTGAACAAAGAAGGCAAAATACGGTTCGGGATGGCCGCCATAAAGGGGGCAGGCGAAGCGGCAGTGGAAGCCATGATTACAGAACGCAACGAGAATGGATTTTTTAAAGATGTTTTTGAATTTGCAGAACGGGTCAACCTCAGAACGGTAAACAAAAAGACCTTTGAAAGCCTGGCACAGGCTGGCGCTTTTGATACGTTTGAAGAGTTTCACCGGGCGCAATATTTTTACGTGGTCCCTGGTGATAATATGAGCCAACTGGAAAAGATATTAAAATACGGCGCCAACTTCCAGAGCGATAAAGCAGGCAGTCAGCAGTCCCTTTTCGGCGGCGGAGACTCTCACTTTATCCAACAACCCAAAATAGCGGATTGTGCACGCTGGAACCGCATTGAAATGCTCAAGAAAGAAAAGGAGATGGTGGGGTTCTTTATCTCTGGTCACCCGCTGGATGAATACCGTTTTGAGATGGAAAAATTCATGAACTGCCATTGTGTGGATTTTGAAAATTTCAATGGAAGAACAATTGCCATTGGCGGAATTGTGACCAAACTTGTCGTACGTAAAGACAAGAATAACAATGACTACGGTATTGTAACTATTGAAGATTTCAGCGGCAGCGCGGAACTGCGTTTCTGGCGTTCTGCCGAGTTTCTAAAATACCAGCACATGCTGCAGGAAGGCAAACTGATCGTGCTGAAAGGCGAACGCAAACCACGTTTCAATGGCAGCTCCGAAATGGAAACCGTTTGGTTGGATGTTCTTCTGTTGGCTGAAATAGCAGAACGCGCGACCAAAAAGCTAACGCTACAGATAGGATTAAACCAAATTGACAATATCCTGAATGATCAGTTGAATGCTATTTTTACCCGCCATCCCGGACAGGTGCCTTTAAAAATACAAGTCGTTTCTCCTGAAGAAAATATCAACCTGGTTCTGCAGGCAGGGAAATATAAATTACAGCCTAATAATGAATTAATCAGGGAATTGACAGCAATACGGGAAGTGGAACTGATGGTGAATTAGGGGATTGCCAGTTGGAGACTGGAAGATTTGGCGTCCTTAGCCTGGAGGCTAAGGAGAGCGGGGGAAATACAAGTCGTTTCTCCAGAAGAAAATATCAACCCCCTCCACGGTCTGTCTCCTGACAGCTACCGTGTACACACATCTTTTGGGTATTAGCCGCAACATATTTTTAGCCCTGAAAGGGCGTAATATATCAGCGAAGGGTGCAGCCCTTCGAATGAAAAAGCAGGCAGGATACAGCCCTGAAAGGGCGAAATAGGCTCATCCCGAATAGTTATTGGGGTATATGTTGCCAGGGGTGCTAAATAGTTTATATTGATTGGAAAGTACTTTAACATTTTTATTTCGCCCTTTCAGGGCTGTATCAGATACCAGGCCTATGCACAGGGCTTCACCCTGTGTTGATATATTTCGCCCTTTCAGGGCTGTATGATTTGAATTAGCCTTCAAATAGGGCTTTTCCTATTGTAATAATAGAAAAGATGTGTGTACACGGTAGCAGGAGACCGGGGAACAGGCTAAGGACGAATAAGCCCAGAGCCTCTGGCTCCCCTATTCAATATTTCCGGATCCGAACCAAATCATTTACAAAAGTTGTTATATTTGCATAACAAGAATTAATTATGGCTGTAAAGGGACTTAAAATAGAGAAAGATTCAAAGGGACATCCCCAGAAAGCAATCTTTAGTATGAACAGGCATGGTGATTTGCTCGAGGATATTATTGATAACCTCATAGTAGATTCGAAACTGGCTGAAGAGGAAGTTGATTGGAAAATCATCAAAGCCAGAGAGGACAAACGTAGAAATCTTCAAAAAACGAAATAACCTTGTTTGTTGTAGTTGTCAAGAAGTCTGTAGAAAAGCAGATTAAACGCCTCCCCGATCGTATTTATAATAAGTTTGTCCTGGCTGTGGATACCATTGCCAATAACCCTTATGCACACGGTTCAAAGAAAATGCAAGGATACGAAAATCGTTATCGCTTTAAGTTTGATGTCGGCTACAGGATTATATATCTTATTGAAAAGGACATTTTGAAGATAGTGATTATCGAAGTAGGCCCTCGGCAAGGAATTTATTGACCTAAGGACAAATAAGCCTGGAGCCTCTGGCTCCTCCACTGGACTATCTACCCCTTGCTGTCCTTAGCCTCCAGGCTAAGGACGAATAAGTTAAGCCTGCACAATGGCGCCCTCATGATTATTTATTTGTTTGCCAATGGTTAACGGTTATTCCCCCTGCCTGATGATTTCTATATCGCAATGAAGCTTGATTTCTTCCCCCATGATAAGACTTCCGGCTTCGGTTACCATATTGAAGACCAGGCCGAAATCCTTCCGGTTTATTTTACCATTTAGCTCAAAACCAGCCCTGTAGTCGTTAAACCTTCCCATGCCTGTGCCGGTATGTTCAACTTCCATTTTAATGTCCTTTTTGCTTTCACGGATGGTTAACTCACCCTCAAGATGATAGTTCTCATCCTTCTTTAGCAGTTTGCCGTCAAAAATAAACTTTGGAAATTTTTGTACGTCCAGAAAATTCTCTGATTTGAGGAAACCGTCACGTTCCGGCAGGTTCGTATCAATACTATCAGATCCCATCTCAAAATGAATAGATGCGTTATTAAAATCATCTCCTTCACTTTGCACTTCGCCCTGAAATATTTTAAAGGTGCCAGAAACATTCGAAATAGCCAGGTGCTTTACCTTAAATTGAACTTCGGAATGTTTGGGATCAATGATCCATTTTGTTTTATCTGACATAATTTTTATGATTTTATTCAGGTACAAAGTTCGGACAGGACGGTTTGTTCACCAATAAACAAGGTTAAGAAAAGAAAGCTGAAATATTAAACCAGGTTAAGTCTTACTTTTGAACAGACCGCTTACGTATCTTGCTCAAAAACTCAGGGGTAATGCCAAGATAAGAAGCGATATATTTCTGAGGCACATATTGTTCCATGCCCGGATATCTGACTTTGAAAGCATCATATCGCTCTTCTGCAGTATTGACATAATTTTCAACAAAGCGCAATTGCTGCCTGATCAATGAATTCTGAAAGAATATCCGAAAGTATTTATCAAATACAGGATACTTTTCAAAAAGCTGCTGCTGCGCCGATCTGGGGAGAAAAAGCACCTCGCCTTCAGTTAATCCTTTTGTTGCATAAATAGTAGTCGGGTTAGAACTTAAACTATAAATATCCCCGCACCACCAGCCCGTTGCCGCAAAATGCATGACATGTTCTACCCCATCTTTATCAGTAAAATAAGTCATGAGATACCCGCTATTTACAAACATCATATAGCGGGCAGGTTCGCCGCTGTTTACAATTATTTCACCCCGCTTAAACGGCCTTGAAATTAAAACAGATTCCAGGTACCCTGCTTCATTTTCATTTAGCTGAACGTCTTGATTTATTGCCGAAAGAATTAGGGAACTGTTCATGATGTTTTAACGGGGTTACAGAAACAAAGGTAATTGTTTGTGGGATTTGAAGGAAGGGTTATTGCATCTGCGATTTCCCTTCGTAGAGACAAGGTACTACCTTGTCTCCTATTCGGAATCAAACAATCTAATAAGAATTATCGATGAGAAATATTTGAATAGAAAAACGCGGATTCCCTTCGTAGAGACAAGGTATCACCTTGTCTTCTATTCGGAATCAAACAATCTAATTCAAAATCATCTGATCATTTTATTCTCTAACAAATACCTGAACATCAACGCGCCTGAATTCTCTTCGCTGAGACAAGGTAATACCTTGTCTCTACATGGTTAACAGATGTGAGTGCAACAAAACGTCCAAAAAAAGCGTACCCCAACACCAAATTTTTGAACAAGATTTAGGGATTAAAGGATTTCAAAAAGATCATGTCTATCCTTAAATCTTTTAATCTTGTTCAGCATTATTGCCGCAATGACGCCCTAAGGATTATTTATTTGTTTGTGAGGTGGTTAAGATGCCTTTACCGCGTGGGTGCGAGTAGTCTGTAAGGACACAAACCATGATGAAGGAATTTATTTAATTTACTAAAATCGGTTTTCTTTTGGTTTATTGGATAATAATTGACCGCCAGTTGTCATTATCATATGCTCCCCCTCACGAAGAGCATAAGGTTTATTAATAAGTGATTGAATTATGGCACCGCCTGCTGTATAATCTTTTGCTTCTTTTTCCAATATACTCTTAGCTTCTTTTTCTGTTCTAGCCATTACAAATGCGGTTCTCGTTTCATTTCCATGAGGATATTTCCACATGAATAATTGTACATCATTGGTATTCATATATTTAAATTTTACTTTTCAAACATGCAATTTAATGTTATAGTTCCTCCATGATATTTTGAGCCGTAGAGCTCATTTAGTGGACTTTGAGTGCGCAAACAACGGAAAATGGAAATGGGACTCACTTACCTTCAGTAGCACCAACCACTTCATAATCATAAATATAAGGGCAAGGTGTACCCCAATTAATTGATCCCTTTGACCAACCTGTGCATCCTATATATGTCTCTTCCCCTGGTGCTAAAGTGTATATTTGAGTAGTTATATCTTTTGGTTCTTTTTCATTACAAGCATATGACACAACCTTTTTGACAGTAAACGCTACTTTCTTAGAATTTGATGTGTTTATCAAATACACGGACTTAATATTGGAATCAGTATCCTTACATATTGTACCATCCCTAAATTCTATTTTGCCATTACTAGATAGGCTACAAGAATTAAGTGTTAAGAGGAATAACAAATAACAACACAAACCTTTAAAAATAAGGTTTTTATGTCCAAATATTTTCATAAATATCCTGATAATTATCCACTTCTATTACTTCGAATCCAATCCTTTCAAGAAAGAATTTTTTCCCGTGATCAGATTCATTATTATTCCGTTTAGTTATATACCATCCTTTATGATTTCTGTCTGAAAATTTTTTAAAATATTTCATACGCTCCAATAATAGCCACCGTAAAAATATTTCATTTTCTTCGAGTCCTAAACCAAATATAAATAATGATTTGTTAAATACAATATGAAGCCAAGTCTTATATCCTTTCCAATTTGATACATTTTTCCCTGAAAACAATCTTTCCTCGTTTCCTTTGTGTAATAGGGTTCTCGCTCTTTCAACGCAACCCATATAGTGCCCAAGGCCTAACCTGATACTTCTATGGTAATTAATCATCCCATTTACATACCAAATTCCAAAACCTTCTGTCGGGAGTTCAAGTTGCTTGTCTCCATGATAACTTGACCATGGATAAAAATCTGTAAAGCTATTTTGGTCTGTCCTTAGTAATTGGTACCCAAATGTCTTTGCAAAAGTCTCTTCAAAGTTAGTCGTTAAAATAGGTGCATTAAGTTGTTTGATTCTCGCACTAATAAGATAATGATGAGATTGTGGAATCCAGGCACTCATCAAATCTGCAACAATCTTTTGCATGTTTTTTTCATGTATATTCTCAAGTTCAAGAATATCATAAAATTCAGTCAAAGAAACACCATTTGGTCGCTTTGTCAATGTATGCAATGAAACCTTCTCCCACAATGACATTAATAGATCATCCCAAGAAAGTATTTCTGCATGCTTTGAATATCGATTAATACCATTCCCTATTACAAAAGCAATGTCCCCTTGGTTTCTAGTTATAATCTCTTTTATTTCTGTGGTCGTCATAACCTAACTGAAACTTTTCAATTTATTCCTCAACTGGCTCGCAATTGGTGCAAGCATCCGCTTCACTTTTTCCTTACTGCCAAATATCGGGCTTTCCTTTGCCTTTAAATGGCGTTCTTGTAATTTCCTGGATTAGGTCTGTTATTTTGGAATGGATGGATTTGTTAGTCAGCGACCATTCATAATATTCCTGAAATCCATCTGGCGAAAAAGAGATATTCCTCATTTAACCTTTCCGGGATCAAACGCCATCAGTTCTTCAAGACTAAAAGTAACAAGGCCTTTTTTGTTCTCAATATCTTTGATTGACCTATCCAACACCTCAAAATAATCTTCCTCATCATTAATAATTATCTTAATGTTGGCGTTTTTTTTAACCTTAAGGTAATTCTTTATCCTACTTAAGAATTCAGCATTTAGCTCAGAAGTTTTTAAATTTATTTCAGTTTGCATTTAACAAAATTATAAATCTTTAGTTAAAACACAACAAAGACCGACTTAATTCCTTAACCTTTTCCGTCAGCCTAACTTCCCCTACTGCCAGATATCCACGTTCGGAATATTCTTGAGTATCGCTGTAATGGCCGGTTCGGTGGTGTCGAGAAGTGGTTTGGGATAGATACCAATGATCACGACGAGAAATGCAATGATCACCAGAACAATGGTTTCGGAGCCTTTTACATCTTCGAAATTTTCGAGTTCGGGCTTGAGTTCGCCAAGCATGGATGCCTGGTATAAACGGAACATATATACAGCGCTAAAGATGATTGTCAATCCTGCCACAGCCGCTATCCAGGGACTCGCCTGGTAGGTTCCTGATAGCATCATGAACTCACCTACAAATCCATCTGTGAGCGGCAATCCTACGCTTCCCAAAAGGATGATCATAAACAAAGCTGAAAGAACCGGTGCTTTCTTCATCAATCCACCAAGATCAGGGAGATGAAAAGTACCTGTGCGGTCATATATAATCTGTGCTACAAAAAACAATCCTACAATATTGATCCCGTGACTGAACATCTGGATCATGCTGCCCTGCAAGCCCGTAAGGGTGAGCGTAAATATGGCTGCCGAAATCAACCCAACGTGAGAAAAAGAAGAATAGGCCAGAAGTCTTTTGAAATCCTTTTGAGTGATCGCAATCCATGAGCCGTATACAATGCCAATAAGAGATAATAGCAACGCTACTTTTCCCCAATCCTGGACACCCATCGGTACGATAGGAAGTATCCACCTGATCACACTATATATCCCCATTTTGAGCATGATACCAGACAAGAGCATGGTTCCTTGTGCGGGTGCTGTTGTATAAGTATCAGGCTGCCAGGTATGAAAAGGAAATACAGGCATCTTAATGGCAAATGCAATAAAGAAAGCCCAGAAAATCCATCCCTGTGCTTTTTCATCGGGATGCAGATTCGATAGCGTATTGATGTCAAAATTATGTGGGGCTGGGGTCAGGTAATAGAGGTATAAAATCCCGACCAGCATTAGCAAACTGCCGAACATGGTATAAATGAAAAACTTAAAAGTGATCTTCACCCTGTTCTCTGCGCCGTAGATTAATACGATCAGGTATATTGGAACCAAAGCAAGTTCCCAGAAAATATAATACAGGAACATATCGCGGGCAGAAAACACACCCACCAATGCCGCCTGCATAATGAGTATCAGGCTGTAAAACAATGTCTGGCGTTCGTAATTTTTTCTTACAGATGACAGGATAATAAGTGGAATTAACAGGTTGGTCAGCAGCACGACAAGCATACTTATGCCATCTATTCCGATATTAAAATGAATGCCCAATTGTGGTATCCATTCCATATCCATTCCGAATTGTACGCCTGCCGTCGGCACAAACTGGGTCCAGGCATATATCGTTATGCAAAACTGAACTGTAGCAGCTAACAAAGCCGTCCATTTGGCCCTGTCCTTACCCATCGCCAATATCAGCAACACAGAAAAAAGCGGCCATGCTATGAGGAATGCGTTGATCATACTTAGCTGATAAAGAAATTATTGATTAATATAAGAATGATGATACAAACGGTCATCGCAAAAAGATAGAACCCGATATTCCCTGTTTGAAGTTTGCGGATGGTTTTGCCGGAATAAGTGGTTGCCCTTCCTACCCCATTTACAATACCGTCAATAAAATCAAGTTCTAAGAAACGGTATATAAATCCTGAAAACCAGTCGGCCGGGCGTACGATAATGGCATCATAAATTTCATCCACATAATATTTGTGTGCCAGCAGTTTGGCAAAGCCGTGCTGGCTTTCGTCTTCCATGCCTTGGGCCGTTTTTTTGATGAACATGCGCGAAGCAAAATAAATGGCCATCAAAACCAAACCCACTGATATCGCCATCAATACAAATTCCATGGAATGGGAAAGCGGGGTTCCGGTAACGGGTACGGTTGCAATGTCACTAAATATCGGTGCGAAATAATCGTTCAGAAGGTGCTTGCCGCCAAACACTTCCGGAATGCCAACAAACCCTCCAATCAATGATAATACTGCCAATACCATCAATGGAATGGTCATGGTAGAAGGAGATTCATGCAGGTGCGACTCCTGGTGGGCATCTCCTCTGAAATTCCCATAAAAAGTAAGAAACAACATCCTGAACATATATACCGAAGTAATCACAGCTGTGATCAATCCTACCACCCAAAGAATGGGATTATGCTCGTATGCTTTGGCCAGGATTTCATCTTTGGAAAAGAAACCTGCAAATGGTGGAATACCTGATATGGCCAGCGTTCCGGTAAGCATGGTGATAAAAGTGATCGGCAGTTTTTTGCGAAGTCCGCCCATCACACGCATATCCTGCTCACCGCCCATGGCGTGAATGACACTGCCCGCACAGAGGAAAAGCAATGCTTTGAAAAAGGCATGGGTCATTAAATGAAACATCCCCGAGCCATAAGCCCCTACGCCCAAAGCCACAAACATATATCCTAACTGGCTCACAGTTGAATACGCCAGTACTTTCTTTATATCATTTTGAGCGAGGCCAATGGTTGCCGCAAAAAAGGCAGTGGTGATACCTACAATGGCAATAATATCCTGCGTAAATGGTGCAAGACTGTATAACACGTGAGACCTGACAATGACATAAATACCGGCGGTAACCATTGTAGCGGCATGGATCAATGCCGAAACCGGAGTTGGCCCTGCCATTGCATCCGGTAGCCAGGTATATAATGGTATCTGAGCGCTTTTGCCGATGGCGCCGATAAAGAGCAATACCGTGATGAATATGATCACTGTATCGTTGTAATTATTATTAATGATAAAACCCTGCGCCCCTGCAAATACTTCTTTGTAATTTACAGAACCGAACTGGTTAAATATCCAGAATATCCCGATCAGGAAACCGAGGTCACCTATACGGTTCATGATAAATGCCTTTTTAGCGGCATTGTTATAAGATGTGTTCTTATACCAGAAGCCGATGAGCAGGTACGAGCAAAGGCCTACACCTTCCCAGCCAATGAATGCGATCAGGTAATTGGCTCCCATCACAAGCATTTGCATAAAGAAAACGAACAGGTTCAGATAAGCGAAATAGCGAAAATAGGCATCGTCATCCTTCATGTAGCCTATCGAATACAGGTGTATCAAAAACCCAACGCCTGTAATAATAAGCAGCATAAAAACAGAAAGCCTGTCAATCAGAAAAGAGAAATCCACGCTAAAGCTGCCCGCATGTATCCAGTTGAAATAAGTAACAGTTGCAGGGCCATTGAGTGCGTTGGCAAACAGCATGATGTTCATGACCAATGCTACCAGTATAGATCCACAACCGATGATACCCACCAACCCTTTCGGCATTTTGTTGCCAAAAAGAAAATTGAGCAGGAACCCAACGAGGGGGATCAGAATGGAGGTTGCTAATATGAAATCAATATTCATGCAGTCTGCTGGTTATACTTTTATCCTTTAAGCTTGTTCCATTCGTTCACGTCAACGGTGTGGGTATTGCGATGGATCATGATTACTATTGCCAAACCAATGGCAATTTCGGCTGCGGCCACCACCATCACAAAAAACACGAATATCTGTCCGGCCGGGTTGGAGCTATAGGCTGAAAATGCCGTAAACAAAAGGTTTACAGAGTTCAGCATCAACTCTACCGACATAAAAATAATAATAATATTCCGGCGAAGCAATACCCCCATCACCCCAATACAGAACAAGGTGCTGCATAGCAGGATGTATGAGTTTATCGGGACGCTTGTGATGATTGAGTTCAAAGGGTAATTTGGGAATTTGAGGATTTGAGAATTTGAAAATTGCTTCGCAGAATAATTTGGGAATTTGAGGATTTGGGAATTTGGGAATTGCTTCCCACCAATGTGCCTTTACTAAAATGGTTATATTCAGATTTCTTATTGCTCATTGATTCGTTTCTTTTTTACCAAGCAGCACTGCCCCTACCATAGCGGATAGAAACAGGACCGAGGATATTTCAAATGGAAGCCAATAATCAGTATAAAGAATCTTTCCAAGGTTTTTCACCTCGCCCATGTGCGGGTTGTAGTGGGTCAGGTCGGGTTTGTAATTTTCCATGCCGCGCACCGAAGCGGCCAGGATTACCAGGAGTAACCCCCCTGAAAATACAGCGGCAAACTTGAGTAAAGTGCTTTTATGCGGCTCTATGGCGGAATTCAGGTTCAGCAGCATTACCACAAACAGGAACAGCACCATGATGGCCCCTGCATACACGATAAAATTCACAATCGCCAGAAACTGCGCGTTTAGCAGGGCGTAATGGCCCGTAATACAGAAAAACGTTATGACAAGATAAAGGACGCTATGAACCGGGTTGCGGGAAAACACCACCATCAGCGCACTAAATATAGCAAGGGAAGATAGAATGTAAAAGCCCGCCAGGATCATAGGTTTGTATTAATCGGTGCAAAGTTATCTTTCTGTGGTTAAAAAAGTGAAGGGTAGCAAAAAAATTAGGGAAAGAGGTGGAGAGGTGGAACTTTTGAGTACAATGATTAACCGGGGAACAAGGGGATACTTTTAAATCAACCCCACACAAATATGCCCAGTATAAAAAAAGGGGTAAAGATGTGGATGCCGTTTGTATTTTGATCGAATGGTTAGAACAATAAATAATCATATAATCTCGTCTCTGCCCTTGCCGAAATGAACTGCAACTTCTGATAATATTGAAGACAACGTACCTATACTTATAGGATTGTGGTTAGGTATTGTGATATTGTGCTGGCCTTTTTGTATGGTGGTAAACCGAATATGACTTCCGGCAAACTGGCTCGAGCGTCAGCGATTGGAATTCACGCTTCAGCCACAACCCGAGGTGGTCCGATACCCAATTCAGACGCTAATTGTTTTTTCATGCTCAGCAATGCAATATGAATCGCAAACAACTCATCAACCGCCTCGTCGGTTTCTAGTTGTGGGAGACCTTTTAGATTTTCATCCAACATCTTATTAATCTTGGTTAGTTTCAGATAACCAATAGCTGATTTTATTTCATCGCGGTAATTGTAATCTGGCCCGATAATAGGTCTGCCTAAGAATTTTTCCCATCCCGGACTAATCTGATAACGGTCGGTGATAATGTCATAAATAAATCGTCTCATATCTTCCGATTTATCCTGGATCAGATAATTAATATCAACAGTTTTGTTTTCCGCTTCAGTTATCTCTTTGTACTGGGTAAAAATATCAAAGCAATCCTTATTTTCCCAATCCATTTCGGATACTGCTCTATAAATGTACTGCGAGCAGGTCATATCATCGGCATAAAGTCTGTCGCCATAGAGAAGCAATACTTTTACCAGTTGCTTTTCTTGTTTATCAGCGCTAAGTGGTGTTTGCAGTTCCTGTTCCTGGCTGAATGCCTGTGGTTCTATATTTAGATCAGGTGCGTTATTCTCTTTCTTGAATTTTGATGCCGCCGTTCTCCTTAATTCATCATTCAGTACTTTTTCTTCAATATCAAGGGCTTTGGCAATTTCACGGATGTATAAAGAACGTTTGATATTGTCACGGATAAGGATCACAGAATTGATCATCTCCCTCGCTACTTCCGATTTCTTGATAGGATCCCTGAGTATATCTTCTGATAATAATCCCGCCCTGAAATCAACGAAATTCTTGCTTTGATCTTTAAAATAATTCTCAACCGTTTCAATATCAAAAGCCTTTACAAAAGAATCAGGGTCGTGTTCAACGGGCAGGGATAGCATCTTGACATTCAGCTCCTGTTCCAGCGCCATATCAATTGCACGTAAGGATGCTTTTTGTCCGGCAGCATCGCCATCAAACAAGAAAGTAACATTGTCCGTAAAGCGCTTCACCAATCGTAATTGATCTTCGGTTAGACTTGTTCCTGAAGAAGCCGCAACATTCTCAATGCCTGCCTGGTGCAGCGCAAGCACGTCCATATATCCTTCAACTATAATGCACTCATCTTTTTGCCGGATGGCCTTTCTGGCCTGGAACAAGCCGTAAAGGATCTTGCTTTTGTTATAGATATCCGTCTCCGGACTGTTGATATACTTGGCCTCTTTGGCATTGTTCTTTAAAATACGACCTCCAAAACCAGCTACTTTGCCCGCAATGTTGTGAATCGGGAACATGATCCGCTCATGGAACCTGTCAAGTACAACACCACTATCTGTTTCAAA
>Ga0206844_10268_pt1 | contig 14865 bp, 20 predicted proteins | sample Alteio_BWOrgCont_22_FD_152907 | JGI IMG/M metagenome (GOLD analysis project Ga0206844, IMG submission 152907) | Enriched cells from forest soil in Barre Woods Harvard Forest LTER site, Petersham, Massachusetts, United States -... | ecosystem: Environmental > Terrestrial > Soil > Temperate forest >...
CCAGACCTGGGACGGCCATGACATGGATCATTATGCCGACGACCTGGCGGCACTGACCGCACATCTCGACCTCAAGGATGCGATTCATGTCGGCCATTCGACTGGCGGCGGCGAAGTGGTGCACTACCTGGCTCGCCACGGCGAAAGCCGGGTGGCAAAAGCGGCCATCATCAGCGCAGTGCCGCCCCTTATGCTGAAGACGGCGGCCAATCCTACCGGTCAGCCCAAGGAAGTGTTTGACGGATTGCAGGCGCAACTCGCCGCCAACCGGGCTCAATTCTATTACGATGTGCCCGCTGGACCGTTCTATGGTTACAACCGGCCCGGTGCGAAACCCTCTCAGGGAGTGATCTGGAACTGGTGGCGCCAGGGCATGACGGGAGGCACCAAGGCGCACTATGACGGCATTGTCGCGTTCTCCCAGACGGACTTCACCGAAGACCTGAAGAAGATCACTGTGCCAGTCCTGGTGATGCATAGCGAGGACGACCAAATCGTGCCTTATGTCGCGGCCGGACCGCTGTCGGCAAAGTTGCTGAGGAATAGCACATTGAAAATCTACAAGAACTTTCCGCACGGTATGCCCACGACCGAGGCCGACACGATTAACGCCGACCTTCTAGCGTTCCTGAAAGGAGCTGTGACCACAGTGGCGGCGTAACTTTGAGAACCTATGAAGAGGCCAATTCCATTTCCAAAACATTGCTCACGCATGAATTTGGCGTAAGAAGCAGACGAGCGATTGTGGCTAGATTGTCGGCAAACCTACCTGATCGTGAAGCTAAGTTTTGCTCGTTACTCCCGGAAGCCGACTTCTGGCCAGGGAACGATCAGGTGCGCCGAAGAAAATGTGAGAATCTCTGTCGGACCCTACGCGGGCGCACTCGCGCGACACGAGTACACTTTGCCGCTGCCGCCTCACCTGGGGATGCAACGGTTTTCACACGCCGAGTCTGGTTCCCGCAGCGATGCTCATTGCTTCAGGTCAGCGGGCCAGTTGGTGATCAGGGTGAGGGGTTCGGTGATGGATTGGGGAAGAACGGTGTTCATCACGAACTTCTTGCCGTCGGCGGAAACGGTGTAAGGTCCGCTGGCACCGCCCACGGTGGCGGCCTTGAACAGGGCGTGGGGTGTGCCCAGTTGCAGGCTGGCGCCGTTCTGGTTAACGTCCACAGCCATGACTTGCTGGTCAAGATTGTTGATGAAGAAGAGTTCTTTGCCGTCCTTCCGCCAATTCGGTCTCGATCCCCCGGCGGTCGATACCTGCCAGCGGCCGGGGCCGCTAGGGAAAGGCTGAATGTAAACCTCGTAGCGGCCGGTTTCGTTGTTGGCATAGGCCAGCCATTTGCCATCGGGCGAGAAAGATGGCGAGACATCCAGGAAATTCGTGGCCACCACCGGAAGCGGTTTCTGGTCTCCGGACTTGTCCGGGAACATGGGCAGCACCCAAATATCCCAGCTCGTATTCGATTTGGGATCGCGCCGCATGTAGGCGATGTAGCGGCCGTCAGGGGTAACGGAAAATGGAAAGTCGACGATGCCGGGGCTTTCCAGCAGCTTCTCCTTGCTGCCTGTGCTATCGGCGTTTTGACGGTAGAGTGAGTCCATAGTGCCGCTGGGCCCGTAAGTGAAGACAATGGATTTTCCGTCGGGCCACCAAATAGGCCAACCGCTGTAGAGCGGGCCAAACGTAAGGCGGGTCTTGGTGTGGCGGGCAACATCAAACACCCAGACGTCGGCGACGCCGTTGCTTTCAAGGGCAAAGGCTAACTTGCTGGCGTCGGGGGAAAGGCTCGGCCAGAGGTAATCGGCGTTTTCGGGCAGCACGGGCTCTCCCTGCTTGCCAGATGCGTCGTACCAGAAGAGCTGAGAACCGCCGCCAGCGGCGCCGTGCTGGTAGAGCAACTCGCCATTTGCCGAGGCTGTCAAGATGCCGCGCCAGGTGTCAGTATTGGTGGCGAGATGGTCGGCCATGGGCTTGGCTTCGCCATCCAAGGCGAGACTGCGCAGGTTCAAACGCTGCTCCATCAGGGTGTTGTCGCGCACGAACAAAAGATATCCAGGTGCGGCGTAGATGGCGTTGGAATCGTTGCGCAGCAGCAGCTTGCGCTCCTTTGAATCGAGCGCAGCCAGATAGATGCCGTTGTCCGGGTTCGTCGAGCCGTGGGCGTAGTAGATAAAGTGGTTGCCATCGGGAAGAAAATCGGGCCAGCGATGGGAAGTCTCCTTGGCATCCAGCGTGGTCAGGGGGACGCGCGTGCCCCCGGCGGCATCGACGCGCGCCAGGCCCGTGGTGGTATCCGGCGCAAACACGATGGTGCCGGTGTTGTTCCAGGTTCCTCCGCGCCCAACGGGGGCATCGCAAAGAGCTTGTGGAGGACCGCCGCTGGCGTCCAACTTGTTTAGCTTGCCGGCGGCAAAGAAGGCAACGTAGCGGCTGTCGGGGGACCAGAACGGGTAGGTTGCATTTTCGGTTCCGGACATGGGCTGCGCGACTGCAGAGTTCAGCGGCCTGATCCAAAGCATTTGCTTGCCATCTGCGTTCTTGGCTACGAAGGCGAGGCGCAGCCCGTCCGGCGAGAGCACGGGCAATCCGGCGTCGTTTCCGGTGAGCACGAAAGTGGTTTTCTCCGGCGCCAGGATGTAGGAGTGAACCGAAACCCGCGGCGTGCGCAAGGATTGTAAGTAGGCAAGCGCCAACGCGATGGTGGCAACGGCCAGCACTGCGACTGCCGTCCACGGCAGCCAACTCCGGCGCGCGGGCGCAACGACGGGCGCCTGACTTGTGGCTAGCGGCGCCTCGGCAATCGCCCGCAACTGGAGCTTCAGGTCGTGTGCAGACTGGATGCGCTCGTCGGGATCTTTATCGAGACAGAGTCGAATGACGCGGTCCAGTCCCGGTGGAGTCTCGGGACGCAGAGTGCTGACCGAGGGCGGGTCCACAGCGAGAATCTGCCCTACAATGCTGGCCTGCGTCTTGCCCTCGAAAGTGCGCTTGCCCGTCACCATCTCGAACAGCATCACGCCGAAGGAAAAGATGTCAGAGCGGGCGTCAGCCTCGATGCCCTGGATCTGCTCGGGTGACATATATTGGACGGTGCCGATCACTGCTCCGGCCGTGGAAAGCGGAGAAGCAGGCGACTGCGCGGGCATGGTCTGCGTGAGGGCCGCGGCGAAAACGGAAGCCGAAGACGTGCGTCCGGTTCCGGAGGCGACCGTCGCGCTCAGCGGCTTGGCCAGGCCGAAATCGAGAAGCTTAGCGCCGGACTTGGTGAGCATCACGTTGCCCGGCTTCAGGTCGCGATGCACAACTCCGGCGCGGTGGGCTTTTTCAAGCGCGTCGGCAATCTCGATGGCGATTCTCAACACTTCTTCAGAGGCGAGAGGCCCCTTCCTCAACCGGTCGGCCAGAGATTCCCCTTGCAGGAACTCCATGACCAGGTAGTCGATGGGGCCTTCGTTGCCCACATCGTGCAGCACGCAGATATGTGGATGCTGAAGCTGGGAGATGATCTTCGCTTCGCGTTCGAAGCGGGCGCGCAGTTCAGCGCTAGCCACGAGTTGAGCGTTCAACACTTTGATCGCAACCGTGCGTTCCAAGCGCATATCGCGAGCGCGATACACTTCGCCCATGCCGCCTGCTCCGAGCGGCGATTCGATTTCGTAGGGGCCAAGTCTGGTGCCAGAGGTCAGAGCCATGCTTGGGCGCAATTATAGCCTGTGCAGCACCAAGCCGACTCAGTGGATGCCCTTAAGAAGCTGGCACTGAGTCTGGCGCAGCGACGTGAGCAGATCGAACTGGAGCGGCAGCACGAAGAACGCAACCCCACCTTCGAGTTCGGTACCAATACGGTACTAATTGACCTCATCTCGAGCGGCATCGGCAAAAGCGGAAAGGTGAACTGAGTGCTCTCAACGTGGACACTTGAAGTTGGTGCCGGGAGGGGGATTTTCTTGAATCCGTTTCCCGCCGCCAATGGTATCAGCGAGATGCAGTGTTTTGCGTAACTTGAGCCTCTTCGTGCTTCCGTTACGTCCGATCTGACACCTTCTGGAGAACAAAAACGGTAGGAAACGGTAGGGAAAATTCCGAGGCATTCTGGTCGGCTTGGTCATTTCAGAGGTGCAGGCAGCCTTTGTGACCGCCTTAGCTACGGTCTAAAGATCGAGGTTCAGACTAGGAGCCGGAACGGGAGTAGCGCGTCCCCCTCCCTAAGAATCTCATCCACTCACCGCGTCCCAAATGACTGGGAGATCAGGCAGGTCGCGTCCAGCATTTCGTCGGTGCACCGCTTGTCTTGGTACGCATGGTATTCAATTGAGCCAATGTTCTAGAGGCAGTGCGCCCGGTCGGTCCTCGGCTGGGCCATTCTTGTCTCTGATACGATTCCACGAAGTTGCTGGAGGGCTCGTGTGATAGCAAGCTACAAGCTATTTCTTCCGTATGTGTTCCATGTCTTGAAGCCTGAAGAACTCACTCCGTACCACACTACCGTTGACCGCTTTGAAGTGACTCTTTACCCGCCGTTCCAAGCCAAAGTTGAAACCGTGTCTTTCGGCGGTCGGAAGCAAGTTGCCCATTCGTTGCTGCCAGCCTCTCCTCAAGTCCCGTCCGACGACATAAAGGTATTTGACCAAGACACGCTCGAAGTGAATCTTCTGAAGATTGATTTCAAAGCGGCCGACTTCGACAGACGGCGCGGTCACGAACAAGAAGACCCGCCGTTGGCTCTTGTCTTCTCGGTTGCAAACCGCTGGCTTGCAGTGCTCAGGACTGTTCTCCAATCTCCTCGCATTCGGCCAATTGACGCAGCCGAGTGGTTCTGGAGACTGGATTACCTGACGGATGCAGGAGAGGAGCTTCCATCATCCCTCGAGCTTTTCAAGATGGCGACTGCGAGACGCTTCTCACCCAGCTTGAATATCCTCGACAAGGCGGAATGGGATGCAGCAGTCAACTTCTCGCTCGATGCGGATATCCCGATATACATTCCGCTCATCCTCGACGCTGAGGCCACTCTCCCGGACATTGGAACAGCAATTACGTTAGCTTCAACAGCGTTAGAAACTCTAATCGAGAGTCACCTCGGGCGGTTGGCTGCTGCGAAATGTGCACCTCCAGAACTGTGGTCTTGGATTACGAAGCGCGGATTTTTTCTCAAGGAGCCTTCGACGGAAGAACAGTTCGACCGACTGCTGAAAATCTTCTCCGGGAAATCCCTCGAAGACGAACAACCCTCTGGGAGGCATTCAAGAACCTCAGTCAAGCGAGGAATAGTTTTGTTCACAGAGGCCGAGCAGAGATTGGCGAGAAGCTGGTGACCGTGGACGTGGCGATGCGGCTCTTAGAGACGACGAAGGACATCATCAAGTGGATAGAAGGACTGACTGCAGAGGGAGACCGTTGGCTCTTCGATGCGCCGGTGTTCGAAATTGCATTTGCAACGCCGCCTTTGCCGACGGTGTGAATGACCTAGAAGTTCCACATCGCGAACTACGCTACGTATGCGAAGGTGTGGCACTATGCGGAGGATTGATAACTTACTCGGGAAAGCGAAGAGGCAGGAGCCCGGCACTGTGCCACGTGACACCAAAATGACCTTGGACGATTTCCGCCAATCGCTCACCGCGAATGAGCCGCCAGCCGGACTCACGCACGCCCTCATCGGCCTGTGGTGGGATGCCAAGGGCGATTGGACCCGAGCGCACGAATCCGCGCAACAGGACGACGGTCGTGACGGTTTGTGGGTTCACGCATACCTGCACCGAAAGGAAGGCGATCAGGGCAACGCAGCCTACTGGTACAGTCGGGCAGGCAAGCCCGTTTGCCGTCAGCCGCTGGGTGCCGAATGGCTCACCATTGTGAGAGATCTGCTGGGATAGGATGGAGCTACCCGTGGAGACTTGAGTAGGAAAGGGCACATATAAGCGACGCTTCCATAAATAAGAAAGACCTTAGCGAGCGCGACATCTGCTCCAAGTTCATCGGTCCCGCCGTCAAGCGCGCGGGCTGGGACGGGATGATGCAGATCCGCGAGGAAGTCGCGAAACCAATCCGATTTAATAGCGGATTACGATGTAACAACAGTCACGCCCCGCCCAAGCAGCAGTATCATGTGCGAGGGAGAGGCGTACTAGAGCGTCGCGCCGGTCGCCCGGCAGGAATTGTCAATACGGCAAGGTCAGCGATCATCTGGCCTATAGCCGCACTTGCGCCTTATCGATTGTCACGAACCGTGCCAGATTAGCACTGCGATTTTCTTCCAAACTGTGCAATTTTGAACAGTTTTCCCATTTCGGAAAGTCTATGCTCCGATCTGTTTCACGGGCGGTCATGGGTTAAGGTCGGCTATTCGTCCTGCTCTCAGATTGGTGGCGCTTCCCGCACTACAAGCGGCCTGTCAGAGCCAAGATCACCACGATGATCGCTCAAAGCTCCAGCAATCCCGAGGTCTACGGCGATCCGGAGCGGACTCGAACAAATGGGCGCCAACGTCCCTTAGGTGCAAAACTCCCGTTCAGAGTTGCTTGTCCGCAACTTCGACTCCGACGTTACCAGACGCCGTAGAGCACCGCCGAGTGTCACGAACCGTGCCAGATTAGCAGTACGATTTTCTTCAAAACTGTGCAATTTTGAACAGTCGTGCCGTTTTGGGCGATGTATTATCCCACGTGTTTGACAGGGCGGTCATGGGTTAGTGTCGACTGACAGCATCGACGTTCGGACCCTCACGATCGCTCTACTTTCTGTACCCAAAACTGCATGTTTCAGGCTGGACTCACAAAGTTCAGCCTCTTCTTTGGCTTTTATGCTACTCATGAGCTATATCTTGGGAGGGAACTAGCCAACAGACTGTCGCATAATTTTCGTTTACGATTGCCGATGGTTGGCCGCGACAAAATCTCGGCGCCTGCTTCCGTTGCCTGTATTCGTCGGCGAAGAACCGGAGACGTTTTGTGGCGGAAAAAGAAACCGTAAAGCATGCCCGCGAAGCTGCGGGCGAGTTTGCCAGCCTGAGGTGATTGGGTGCGCGCGTCTGGCGTCAAAGCAGCATCGCTCACGCTCAAACGGTCGCTGATGAGCATCTACAACGACGTTTTCGACGAACATCTCTTCGTATTTGCCGCCGGACTGTCGTACTATTTCGTGCTCTCACTGTTTCCGTTGCTGGTGACGATCGCGTCGCTGCTCGTGTATGTACCGATCCCCCACTTATTTGATGGCCTTCTAGGCCTAATGGCCAGGCTCGTCCCCGGAGATGGAATGAGTTTGGTGCGCAGCATCGTGTCTGATGTCATCAGTCACAAGCACCCGCATTTCCTTACGCTCGGCTTGGTCTTCACGATTTGGACCGCGTCCAGCGGATTTGCCGCAATAATCGACGGGCTTGATGTCGTTTATCGAGTCCGCGAGACGCGCCCGGTCTGGAAGACCCGACCCATTGCGCTGGGGCTGACGTTGCTTGCGGGATCTCTGATTCTGGTGGCCGTAGGATTGACGGTTGAGGGGACGACCTTGGGAATCTGGCTTGCAGGCCGATTCGACCTCAATCCTGCCATAGTTGCCGCTTGGCATTATCTCCGATGGGGCATAGCAACGCTCTTTGCCATGCTCGCGGTAGAACTGCTCTACCATTTCGGTCCGGATGTGAAGCAGCGGCTCCGGGATAGCCTGACCGGGGCCGCGGTCGCAGTCATGAGCTGGATAGGTTTGTCCTACCTGCTGGGAAGCTACTTCCGGCACTTCGGGAATCTTGATGAGACTTATGGACCGCTGGGCGCCGCGATCGGCTTATATGTGTGGTTCTACCTTTCCGGTTTTGTCATCCTGGTGGGGGGAGAAATTAACTTTCTGGTTGCCGAACTCAGACACCACAGAACTCCGCAACCGTCCACCTCCGCGCGTACCCAGATCAACAATTTGAATGAAGCGGCGTGAATTCGCATTGGTCTGCCGCGATCGGGTTCCAGTTCAGAGGTTATTGCCCAATAGAACTGGCGGTTGCGGAAAAGACATTATTCGCGCTTGTCCCAATCAATCGGATTGTGCCAACCACCAGTACCAGGATGACGGCCAGCATCACGGCGTATTCGGCGATGTCCTGGCCTTCTTCCTGCCGCCAGAGGTTCCGAAGGAAATCACTCATGTTCGCACTTCCATGCCTTGACTGCAGTCTGTGCCTGTCGGCGATCCGCCCCATACAAGAGATACCGCGGTGAACTCCGGGTTTTTCCCAAACCCAGGCTCTCCGACTGTTCCTGTGCGGGTTCACCGAGGCAGCAAAAACAATGAGCGCTAACCAGTGAGCCTGGAAAAGTAGATGTGGCGCAGTGGGCGGATGAACCAGCTGTCCTGTATATAGATATACGGCTGCGCCACCAGAGGAACGAAACGACCGTGGGCCGCATAGTTCCTTCACATCTCATAAACACATTACAACAGTGGAATACTTGGTGACTGCTCACAATTGCTCAGTTTTCGGAATATAGCTGTCCAAGCAAGAACGAGAAGGCTTCCACGCCTCGCTGATCTGCCATCACGCTCGACTTGTTAAGGTGAAGAATGTGTCAGCCGACGTCAGCGAACGACAAGCGCTTTCGAACCTAATACGTTGCTCCAGGTCACGCGACCCGATCATGAAATACGATTCGCTCTCAACACTTATGTCGCGAGTCGATGTCGGCGCCAGCCCTGCAGGCTTATGGCACTGCCGCGATGTCCCGCTCTTTCCCATCATCGGCGGTTGGGAGCGGTCGGGGAACCGTCTTAAACGTCTGCTTAGTTGTGTAGGAATGTCTAAACCATTGGAACGGTTTCTACTGTTCTTTCGCACGATGGCCTCCAGTCACGCAGAAGACCGTCGCCTCGCAATGATGGCGGAGAGGTGCGTATAAAACTAGTATACGCTTACTACGTGCGATGCGAGGCCCTACCAAATAAGGTACTGATCTAGTGAGCCGGAAGGAGGTCCGATGGCGTACTACAGGGTTTGGATTGAAGTCTGGTGCGATTGGAATCCGGCGGAGAGCGACCTCGAAGAAATTGCCCAAAACATCAGTGCTGGCGAGGCCATTTGTACTAAGCGCGAAGTGGTTGCCGTCGTGTATCGTCCGCAAGATATCGAGGATGAAGAGGCGATGAGCTTCTTTGGGGGAGACGAGGGCGACGCCGATCTGCGCCAGGGGTAGGTCAAATGTGAGGTGTCCACATACACCTACAACGACGTGATCCAGAATGCGCTGGTCTGCTTCAACGACAAGGCGGAGACTCAACCCCGACGACACGCGGTTCGGGAAATGCTCTCCGTCAGTGTGACACCGATGGAGGGGAGCCTGCGGTGCAGGCGGCGACGAGGGTGGAGCCCGATGCGCAGAATGGATCGATGACGATGCCGTCCGGTTTGCAGTGCGCGAAGGTGAGCGGTTCCAACGCCTGCGACGGCTTCTGCATCTGGAGCGGTTTATTTCGTCACGCTAAACGGGCAGACAAATCTCTGTTCGAATTGAACTCCGTCCGAGGCACCAAAGATCTTGATAATAAAATTTCCTTCAGCTTCGACGTTAGACACCGACTCAGGCACTGACACCAAGATCCGCGTCGGCTCCCAGATCTTCGGGGTTACGTCCACGGTAGTGTTCAATGTCCCATGTACAAAGAAGATCTTGCTGTCTCCCTGTTCCATTCCAAAATCGATCCCCCTGATTCTGACGGCGGTTCCACTTGGCCCAGAGTTCGGTGAAAGGATCGGCACTAAGCAACCCTCATGCCTCCTGCCAACAGCCACTGCATCGTTTCGAATCGTGTCGTACTGAATGGACTGGCGACGAAAAGCAAGCAAGAGGGCTACGTAAAAGATCAGAAATCCGATGCTGGCCGCAGGATGATTTTCAGCAGTGACATACCAAGAGCGAATATTGAATGCGACCGAGAAAATAGGACGATGATGCTCAGCAGTGACACACCAATAGTGGATGCTGAACGCGAGAAAGGGAGCCGACACCAAGAGAGAACGGAGAAGTGCTACCTGGGCAAATTGAAAATCGATCTCACGATAGATGCGTTGCGGGTCCATTTTCCAGACAATCATCTCTTCATGCATTCTTTTTCCTATATCTCCCGACAGCGCTACGAAGTCGAATACTTTTAAAATCCCTTTGGTCAATCTCCATTTCTCGACAAACGCCAGTCTTTGACTCGCTACTTGAATGACGCGGTGTGCGACGAAGCCGAAGATGTAGGAAAGGCCAACAATCGCCACGGCAATGTATGCCAGGAAGTCATGAAGCCGGGTTGCGAGAGATTCGAGATTGAGACTTGGGTGCGACCACGCCATGACGAAAAAAAAGAGGCTGGCGACGTAGACGGAGCCAGCTATCGTCATCTCAATCCAAAGCGTCCCGGCCGTCATGGGCGAAATTATATGCTCACGTGGCATAGCAACGGAGCAGCGTGGGGACGGCGATGGCAAAGGCAGCGCTCGCAGTCAGGCTTTTTCCATTGATCTGCGTATAGTTTTGTTTCGTTTGCGAAAGCATTAATTACTTTCAGAACCGTGGGGTATTGTGAAGAGAATAGGGGATTAAGCATGCACTCGAACTGATGGGGACAGCGATGTTTGGAAGAAAGAAGAGTCAAGAGCGCTTGGATTGGGAGCTGTGGTGGTCGGCTGGGTATGGCTACACAGATGATGTGAAGAAGTTGCTGGCGGCAGGCGCAAATCCGAGCGCGGGCTATAATGCGGCACTGCGCAGGGCAGCGTCTCACTATCACACAGAGACGGTGAAGGTGTTGCAGGAAGCCATCAATAAGCAAGACACACAGCGCAGAAACGAGTGGAATTGCGACACCGAGCGAGGGCTGGAGGCGGTGGATACGTTCATCAATAAGCGGGACGCACAGCGCGCAAAGGAGAAGCTAGAACTCGAAACACAACGGAATCCGCTGCTCACAGGTAGCGGGCTGACGATTCCGAAATACGGGCCGGACGATATGGAGACTCTGCTGCGCGAGGCCACAGCGGGGCAGGAGCAGATGCGATTCCCAACCCGCGCGGGAGCACTGGGCAGGGACTACATTCCGTTGCCACAACTCTAAAGTTCAAACGTAAACCCGATTGTTCGGACAACCCTAAAGGCTCATGGCTGGGGCGGAATTCCGTTGAAGTCTCGGAGGGATTGACGGAGCTTGGGCATGTCAGCCACGGACTCGATGTCCTCTGAGGGTGGCGCGATCTGTGTTTCGTTTTTATCCAGATCTAGCGCGGCGTTGAGTTGCGCCTGGCGCATGAGCAGTTCCTTCATGCGCGCTTCGTGATCGAACGGCTTGTCGGCTTGCCGGATGGCGGTGAAGCTTAGCCAGGAGAGTCCGTTTGCGCGGGCCTTGCTGCGAAACTTCTCTTCTGTAGACCATCCATCAATCGGTCATCTTCCGCGATCACCTCTGGCCCTCTTTGTCTTCCGCCACTCTGGATTTCAAGTAGCCTTTGCATCAACTCGGTGAAGTCTTCCATGATTTCCTCCAAGGCTCGCAAGGCTGGTAGGCAAGCATGGTAGGAGACAGCCAAGGCGGAGAACTGGTCAAAAGTGAACAGTTTTGGGGGTCTGTCAAAGGCAGCCCCGTGGGCTCACCGGCTGTTATCGTTCGCTGGGCTTGGTTCCACGGCCTCGGCTGCGGAAAGTTTTCGATCTCGGTGTGGCTCGGTGCGCCGGGCACCCGTATGCAGTTCACAAGCTTCCTTGATCGCTGCGCCACAACTTGGACAAGGCACGGATAATATCTGTTTCAGGGTGAGTTCCTTGGTTTTCACCACCAGATTATAAAGCATCGTCCCAGCTGAAAATGCTCAACAAGGCTCATTTTCAACAGATTACCCAAGCGGCAGATTTCATTGGGGTTCGCCGAGCGGTTTTTGACAATTGTGAGCAAAAGTGAACATCTTCGGTGGCCCGCCATTCTGATAAGATTTCCGAGAGTGTAGCTTTACACCAGGAGAGTCAGTAACGGCACCGACCGTGCCAGCCAAGAAAAAGGGCGACTTCGACCCAAGGCAATTCCTTGCCACTATCGGCGAGGGCAGAAAGGTCGTGGCCTTTCCCAAGAAGCAGGTAATCTTCGCGCAGGGGGACGCGGCTGACGCAATCTTCTACATCCAGAAAGGCAAGGTCAGACTCACGGTCGTATCCAAGACAGGCAAGGAAGCAACCCTGGGCATATTAGGCGAGGGAGAGTTTTTCGGAGAAGGTGGCCTGGCCGGGCAGCCTTTGCGCATGGGGTCGGCGACCGCACTGACGGACTGCGAACTTCTGCAAATTGACAAGAAGGCGATGATGCTGGCCCTGCACCGGGAACACACGTTCTCGGATCTGTTCGTAGCGTATCTGCTGGCACGGAACATCCGATACGAAGAGGATTTAGTTGACCAGCTCTTCAATTCCAGCGAAAAAAGACTGGCCCGGATTCTGCTCTTGCTTGCTCATTTCGGCAAGGAAGGCGCGCCCGAAACTGTAATCCCCAAGATCAGTCAGGAGACCCTCGCAGAGATGATAGGCACAACCCGATCGCGGGTCAGTTTTTTCATGAATCGGTTCAGAGAGTTAGGCTTCCTTGACTATGGCGAGACCGGGCTGCAAGTGCATAGTTCACTTCTAAATATCGTCCTCCACGACTAGCGCGCCGCGATGCAAAAGCCCAGATCAAGAAGACAGCGATGAGCCAATCAAGCATTTGCCGGATCCAATCCCGAGAGCGGCGCCATTTTCGTCGCGACCAGCACCCCCAACAAAGTGGCCGTGTTACGAACGCTTCCCGAGATGGAGATGAGTGCTTCCGAGACGAGGGGATGTTGCCCCGCCAGCGAGTCAAGACGGTCGCTGACGTTGTAGAGTTGCCGAACTTCGTTCAGGATCGGATTCGGATGCATGGGGTACACGGCTTTCCTGCGAGCCTAAGAAGAGAAAACTTCAGATGGGCTGACTTAGTTCAGGGAACCTGAAAGAGGAGAAGGTGGTAACCACCTCAATCGCATTATTTCGGGTGATGAGCTCGGATTGTCACCAGCCGCGTTTGCGTAGAACGTGCTACTTCAGGGAGTTGGATTCCTTTCCTTGTATAGGGGAGCCGATCTCTTTCCAGCAGCGATAGCGTGAGGCTAATGCTCTTGCCCAGCCCCACGCAGCAAGCTCAAGATGTGCAGTGCGCGAGTAATAGCTCCCGGCTCTTTTTCATTGTTGCCTGGCGGCTTTGATAGACTTCGCGATCGCTTGCGAATCGCGGCCTCTGCGTCCTCGATCCGCTGCAGCAACCTGCTCCGGTCAGACTCGAGGATTGCGGCGCGGTAAAGCTTTTCCCAATCTTGCCTGACATACCCTTCAGGCCGGGTGTGATCGGTGTGATCCCAATGAACAGGGCGCATATTGACCTCCGCGCTGGGACGTACGGCAGTCTAAATTATTCAGCGTCTTTGCTATTTCTGCTCTTCGCTCTTGGGCCATCGGCGCAAACATGTAATGTAAATTCCCTGTCGCGCTGCAACTCAAAGTTCTGCGTGATTTCATAGAAAGATTTGCCAGCGCGCCAGAAGGCTTGAAGACCCAGGCGCATTCGGAGCAACCAAAACCCCGAAAACGCTGTTGCTCAATCCATACCAGCTTCCGATTCATGGCGGCCCTCGTCGCTGCGCCCCATCGCCGTACGACGGCATGCCTGGTACGCGCCTGCCGTCAATGGACGCAGCGTTCTCCTCTCGCGTGGCGTACTACCTGATTGCAGCGGAAAGCCGTTACCTAGTCTGGGGCGGCAAGACGCGTAAACGCAAGGATTCTACATGTGCCAATTTGGATGGTCTGTCGGGCACCCTACATACATACATCGAAGATTGCTGTTCTTGCGCACGCCCGATTTTGGGCCTCGTTTGAAGTGGCGGAATCGCTCTAGCTGTTGGTCACGTTTGGTGCGTCTTGAAGCGGTCAGTATTGCTCAGTATCAGGATCGTATCCAGCATAGTATTGATAGGTCTTCGAGAGGGGGTTCACCATGCCCGGCCAAACTTCCTGTCTCGCACCCCATAACGGGCGAATTCATTCCCAGCCTATCGAGCGGACGAATACCGCAGGGAAGCAAGTCAGCAACACAATACTTCTATCGATATCCGATAGCGACTACAGCTCACTTCGTCCTCATCTCGAATACGTCAGTTTGCCAAACCATCTAGTCCTTCACGAGGCGGGCGGAAAGCTGGAATTTGCATATTTCCCGAATCGAGGTTTGATTTCTCTGGTAGTCGTAATGAAAGATGGAAAGACCGCCGAAGCCGGCATCGTTGGCAATGAGGGATTTACAGGAACACCGGCGGCAGTTGGCCTGAGCAGGGGCCCGCTTGAAGCGGTGGTACAAATCACGGGGAATGGGTTTCGGGTAAAGGCCGGAGCTTTGCAAAATACTTTGGAATCCGCTCCACACCTTCAATTGACGTTGAGCCGCTATGCAGTAGTTCGGAGTATGCAGGTTGCACAAACAGCCGCGTGTAATCGGCTGCACGATATTGAGCAGCGCCTTGCGCGGTGGTTGCTAATGACTCAGGACAGAGTGGATTTGGAGTCGCTGCCCATCACTCATGATTTTCTCGCAACGATGCTAGGGACCGATCGACCTACCGTGAGCTTGGCAGCAGGTGTTTTGCAGAAGAAGAAGCTCATCGAGTACACCCGTGGCGCAGTGAAGATCGTGAACCGCAAGGAACTTGAAGACTCCGCCTGCGAGTGCTACGAAGCTATCCGAAAGTACGATGGCGAGCTTGGCTTGAAATAAGTCCGCAAGTGAAGATTCTCCCTGTGCTTAATTGCCGACTACTCAACTCAAAAATCACC
>Ga0206844_10269_pt1 | contig 14840 bp, 1 predicted proteins | sample Alteio_BWOrgCont_22_FD_152907 | JGI IMG/M metagenome (GOLD analysis project Ga0206844, IMG submission 152907) | Enriched cells from forest soil in Barre Woods Harvard Forest LTER site, Petersham, Massachusetts, United States -... | ecosystem: Environmental > Terrestrial > Soil > Temperate forest >...
TATTTCGTTTAAGGAGTCAACAATTACCGGGGAAATCTGGACTCCTGATGAGAGCTTTGAAACCGAATCTGCCGAAAACAAAGCAAGGCCGTTTGATTGCAATACCGTGCCTTTTGTTTCAATACTGTCCCCAATCACAGGGATATGCCCATTAATATTAACCTGGGGAGTTAAGGTGATTGCACCAGTTGAATCCTGCAAAGAAAACAATTGAGTGTTATTTCCACTCAGGTTTCCGCTTTGGACGATCCCTTTCAGCAAACAATAGGTATTGATTGAATCAGCAATGCCGGAGACTGGATTATATCCTTTTACCTCCCTGATTTTATAAAGATTATACGGCAGGAACTGAAAATCGGCAAAATCCCTGGGCAAAAGCTGGTACCCTCCAATGTAAGGAGCAGAAGCCTTGTTTTGATATCCGATGCCAGTAACATTAAACTTTCCTTTGGGGGCAGGTTTTGTAAATGCATCTGTGGCACTGCTGATATACAATTGAACCGTATCAGTCCCATTTGTAATGTTCGTGCTGAAACCCTGGCCTGATGCGACCCACTGAGATGGGTTTATTAGCCTGGCATTCTTGTATTTTATGAGGGTTGCTTCTGTGGATTCGTTTAATGAGTTAATGGTTTTGGGATTCAACACGGGTGAAGACGCCGTAAGCTGGAATATTGTATCAATGAGTACACCTGTAAGTCCATTCGTTTGAATTAAGATTCCCCTGACCTCAACACTGTCACCTACCAATGGTGAATAATTGTTTATCGTAGTCAGCGCTTCTACAAAAATTGAGCCCGTGCTGTCTTCCATGGAAAATTCATAGCCCGAAGTTGTAAAATCAGGGCTTTGAACGATGCCTTTTAACAAGAAAGGATAAAGTCTGCCTGCAGAATCTGCCACGCCAGTTATTGAATCCTGGCCCCTCACCTGCCTGATTTTGTATAGCTGTGTAAATTTTACGCTTTCGATATCAAAAAGCCCTCTGGGTTCAATCTCATAATTGCCAAACCACGGCGAAACAGGCTGATCCTGTATTTCGATACCAGTGACATTAAAATGCCCCGGCAATGCATTTGCAGTAAACAGGTTTGTCGCGGAACTTACGTACATGGTAAAAGTATCGGTTCCATTCGTAATATTGACTTCAAAACCGTTTCCAACAGGGATCCATTGAGATGTATCTGCAAGGTAGTAACCATCCAGTTTCAAAAGCTGTGCTTCATAGGATTCGGATAGTTTCGAGACGGTTGCAGGCGCAACTACAGGCGAAGCATTATTCAAAACTGAGATTGAATCGGCAACAACTTCCGTAAGTCCGTCAACCTGGCTCAACAAGCCTCTCAATTCTATACTGTCGCCAATATTTGGGACGTATCCGCTAATATCACTTGTTGAAACCACCATAACCGAACCTGTACTGTCTTTTATGGAGAAATTTAATCCGGATATATTAAAATCAGGACTTTGGACAATTCCTTTTAGCATAAACGGATAAATGCTCCCCGCAGAATCTGCTAAACCAGTAACAGGGTTCTGGACCCTTACCTGCCTGATTTTGTACAAAGGGATATAATTTTCAATGTCGAAGAACCCCCTTGGTAGTATTTCATAATTGCCCAAATATGGAGATTTCGGCTGGTCTTGTATTTCAATACCTGTAACGCTAAACCAACCCTTTAATACTTTCATTTTATAGAGATTGGTCGTTGAAATAATCCGCATAATAAATGTATCCACACCATTTGAAATGGCAACATTAAAACCACTTCCTGCCGGAACCCATTGTAATGTATCAATAAGATGGAACCCATCCAATTTTATTAACTGAGCTTCAAATGGTTCCGCAAGATATGAGGTGGTTATCGGGTTTAAGAGAGTGGAAGCATTTTTAAGGATGGAAATTGAATCTGTTATGACTTCTGTAAGTCCGTCAACCTGAGTAAGCAAGCCTCTTAAAAAGATACTGTCTCCAACCATTGGCGTATAGCCGTTTATATCTGTTGCTGCAACAACCATAATAGAGCCTGTACTGTCTTTGATCGAAAAATCAAGTCCGCTCGGATTAAAACCAGGGCTTTGAACAATTCCTTTTAAATAGAAATCGTTAGGACTGCCAGCAGAATCCGCCATACCGGTTAAAGCGTTCTGAACCCTGACTTGCCTGATCTTGTACAACTGGACAACCCTCTCTATATCAAAGCGGCCACGGGGTTCTATTTCATAATCCCCCAAATAGGGTGTTTTAGGTTTATCCTGAATTTCAATACCCGTAACATTGAATTCTTCATAAGGGGCTTTCATTGCAAAAAGGTCTGTTTTACTATTGATATACATTGTGAAGGTGTCTTTCCCATTCGTAATGGCAACGGTAAATCCCTCGCCATTTGCAGCCCATTCCAAAGTGTCCACCAGCCATACATTATTTATTTGAATAAGATCAGATTGGTTCGCTTCGCTAAGCTGGGTAACGACATCAGGTTGTTTTTGCCAGGTACCTTTAGGTTCTACTATTATGGTATCTGCAGCGTATTCAATAAGGCCATCAGATTGGGTAACTGTTCCTCCTACCAGTACACTATCGCCTATTGACGGCACGTAGCTTTGTAAGTTTGTTGAAACGGTAATGGCGCCTGTACTGTCAATCAATGAAAATTGAACTGAACTACTTCCAATGTCCTGGCTTTCTACAACTCCTTTTATAAATCCAGTTCCTTTGTTGAGAGAATCAGCTATGCCGGTAACCGGACCATATCCTTTGAGTTGTGTAATATGGTAAAAAGGTGTTATATATAAAACATAAGGCATGTTGCAATTATAAGAATAAGGGTATAGTTCTATTGGTGCTAAAGGTTTGAGGGTTATGTTATTAAAGGCAGGATAGTTCTCCATATATAAATTTGCCCTGAAACATGTATTATCGCCCGGACTAAAACCCTGTTCAACTGAGCCTCTTGCATTAATGGGACATACGTAGCGCCAGAGAACATTTTTATCGGAATCAACCTCGAAAAAGTCTCCTGAAGTTGCATCACATATCAAGGTATTTCCATTTAGCAATCTTTGAACCCCTCCCTGAACATCGGAGTAAAAGCTGGTTGGACTAGGTGCCGCGTAAGACCAATAAGCGTTTTCAGGGCCATACGCTTTGCCGCTATCCAACTCATAATTCCCATTTGAATCAACCGGTGGTGCAAAAACATCTGCCGATGAGTAATTTCCTGTCGGCCTGTGGTCGCCATCATTAAAAACTGAAATATCCCCGGCACCAGGGTATCCATCAGGTATCCATGAAGCGTTATGTTGTTCAAAAAGCCTCTTGTCAGCTTTTATCCCCCGGTTGTATGCAGCAGGGTTCCCCCATCGGTAGAGAAAATCGCCCCCTTTGCCATGATTGCCTCCACTGTGCGAAGCTGCTTCAGAAGTTGTTGTGCTGTGGTCTATTATGTAAATTTCACTGAGACTGCGGGAACTGATCATCACCTGGTCGAGATCGGGGTTATAAGTCACGGCATTGGCATGCGTCCAATCAGAAATTAAATGCCCTGTCTCATTCCAAACGTCTGAATCCAGATAATTTATATTCCAAAGTTCGGGATGATCAGCCACCACACCGTAATTTGGTTTTGTAGAATCATAATCCTGGATAATATGGTCCCATAAATGCCATTGCCAGACAATCTCTGCACTTGTTGTCCCAACAGGTTTTATTTCCTGTACTGCAATACTCCACAAAGGGACACCATTCAGGTTATTTGGATTACATCCCGCTGCAATCGCCTGTGCTGCTGTGAACCTTTCCCATTCACAGACCAGGATATCTCCATTCGCCATTGGATACACATCATGGTCTTGGGTAATCAAACTATCGGAAATTTTGTAACTCCACAACAATTGCCCGTCCCAGCTAAAAGTCTGAACCAAGCCCCCAACACTTCCAGTGCTGTTAAAGTAAGAATTGGTTATCGCGCCGGTTGATATTAAATTGCCATTTGGCAGGAGATACGCATCAAGACCTGGGATATCGCCTGTATACCACTCATGTACCAATTTACCGCATTTGTCAATCAGATAACTATACTTGCTTTCATTTGGTGAAAACAAAACATAACCATCCTGTTCTCCGGTATTTTTGGTAAAGAGGCCGACAGTCTGTTGTGCAGATGATACATGAGGGAAAATAAGGGCGTAGAATGCCAGGATGGGTGTGAAAAACCTTTTTTGCATGTTGTAATTTTTAAAGCCAAAATCCTACAAAAAAAACTTCTGTCCCATCCCTGACGAAGATTTGGAGTATAGACTAATTGCCATCTATATGGTTTAATTTACAAATCATTCAATCTGAAAAATATTTAACAAACCCAGATGCGATTGAATTTGGATTTAAACTTTAAACAAGGCTTTAAAAAACCAGGGTATAACTCCCCCTTAAGGGAAAAATGATTGAACAGATTTGACTCTTTGCGACTTACAGTTTCAGTCTCGCAAAGCAATATAATTAATTTTGAATTTTTGAGTTATTCAAAAAAATATCATTTCTTGTTTTTATAGAATGTTCTACTCCTTTACAATTTTAGTAATCCCGTAGCTTGACCCATTATAAACCTTTACAAGATAAATACCTTGTTCAAAAGAACTCAAATCCACTTTGGATGTTTTGGCCGCGACTGCTATCTGCGAGTACAATACCTTGCCAACCATATCAGTGACCTGAATTTCAGTAATATTAAAGCCGGCAGTTATGTATATGGATTCGGATGCAGGGTTTGGATATACTTCTATTTGCCCATTGAGCAGGTTTTGAGGGGCTATGCCTGAGTTGTGTGCAAAGTCAGAAATATTGCGTGGTATCAAGTAATAATCACTGAAATAGGGAGATGTAGGATCATCCTGGCTGCCGATACCCGTTACATTGAAGTTATGGGGTGGTTTTGAAGTATTGTTATAGAGGTCTGTGCCACTGACGATTTTAAGGCTAATGGTATCTGTTGTATTGGTTGCTTTTACCTCAAAACTGCCGTTGGCCCCTGTGGTGTCCCATTTTGTGGAATCCACAAGTGCATAACCGTTTATTGTGACAAGGCCCGATTCTGTGTTCTCGTCTAAGGAAGTAACAATGACCGGTGGTATCTGAATGCCGGAAGATATTTTTGAAACCGAATCAACTGCAAAATGTGTCAGCCCGTTGAATTGCAGCACTGTTCCCCTTAGTTCAACACTATCTCCCACAACGGGGCTGTACCCATCTACAAGTGAGGAAGATGTAACTGTAATAGCTCCTGTTGAATCTTGCAAAGAATAGAATTCGCTATTGTTCCCACTCAGGTTTTCACTTTGTATGATCCCTTTCAAGAGGCAATAAGTATTGATCGAATCAGCGATGCCAGATACAGGATTATTGCCCTTGACCTCCCTGATTTTATAAAGATTGTACGGGAAGAATTGAAAATCGCCAAAATCTCTCGGCAACAACTGGTAACCTCCAAAATACGGGGCAGAGGCCTTGTTTTGAAAACCAATTCCGGTAACATTGAACTTACCCTTTGGCGCAGGTCTTGTAAATGTGTTTGTGGCGCTGCTTATATAAAGTTGGATGGTGTCAGAACCATTCGTAATATCTGCGTTGAAGCCCTGTCCGGATGCCACCCATTGAGACGGGTTTATCAACCATGCATTATTATATTTCACAAGTTTTGCCTCTGTGGTTTCGCTTAGCGCGGCCATGGTAGCCGGCACCAATATTGGTGAAGCGTTTGCAAGTTTTGAGATTGAATCAATAACTACGCTTGTCAGCCCGTTTACCTGGGTCAAAATACCCCTGATCTCAACGCTGTCTCCCACAGTTGGAGTATAACTGTTTACGACGTTTATTGCTTCCACAAAAATGGATCCTGTACTGTCTTTTATAGAAAATTCATATCCTGAAGTAATAAAATCAGGGCTTTGTACAATACCTTTTAGCAAAAACGGATGAAGGCTTCCCGCCGAGTCGGCCATTCCGGTTAAAGTGTCTTGCACCCTGACCTGCCTTATCCTGTACAACTGCGTATATCTTTCTATGTCAAAAAGCCCCCGCGGTTCAATTTCATATCCACCGAAATAGGGTGCTGCAGGTTGATCCTGTATCTCAATTCCAATAACATTGAAGGGACCTTCCAAAGGGGGCATACTAAACAGATCGGTTGTAGAACTGATGTGCATAATTGTGGTATCAGTTCCGTTGGTAATATTCACATCAAAGCCATCTCCAATAGCTATCCATTGCGAAGTATCTGCAAGGTAATAGCCATTGAGTCTCACCAATTGGGCCTCATAGGATTCGGCAAGGTTTGGAACGGTTATTGGCTTTAAAACAGGAGAAGCATTTTTTAGTATTGATATAGAATCAGTGACAACTTCAGTCAACCCTCCAACCTGGATAACCAATCCCCTTAACTCTATACTATCGCCTATATTTGGGAGAAATCCATTTACGTCAGTATTTGAAACTACGATGATAGCGCCAGTGCTGTCTATCAATGAAAAATTGAGTCCCGTAGAGCTGAAATCAGGACTTTGGACAATCCCTTTCAGATAAAAGTTATTTTTACTGCCAGATGAATCAGCAATACCTGTTAAAGCGTCCTGAACCCTGACCTGCCTGATCTTGTACAACTGAACATCCCTTTCTATGTCGAAGACGCCCCTTGGCTCTATTTGGTAATTGCCAAAATAGGGCGATTTGGTCTGGTCCTGTATTTCGATTCCTGTAACATCAAAAGGGGAGGGCAGTTCTTTTATGTCGAATAAGTTGGTCGCAGAGCTTACATACATCACAAATGTATCGGTACCATTGGTAATGTTCACGCCAAAGCCATCCCCATTCGGTTTCCATTGGGATGTGTCTGTCAGGTAATACCCGTTTAGTTTCACCAGTTGTGCCTCGTAGTTTTCGCTTAAGCTGGAAACTATGAAAGGTTTTATTGCAGGGGAAGCATTTTTGAGCAGGGAAATGGAATCTGTTTTGACTTCAGTAAGCCCATTAACCTGTATAATTGTCCCTCTCAATTCAATACTGTCACCAATAGCTGGTGTATATCCATCTATCCCAGTTGCCGCCACAGCAATAATGGAACCCGTGCTGTCTTTCAGCGAGAAATTGAGCCCGGTTGTGCTAAAATCCGGGCTCTGTACAATCCCTTTCAGATAAAAATCATTCGTGCCGTCCGCGGAATCTGCAACACCGGTAACGGGATCCTGAACCCTGACCTGCCTTATTTTGTAAAGTTCAACATATCTTTCAATGTCATAAAACCCTCTCGGCTCAATTTCATAATTGCCAAAATAGGGTGATTTGGGCTGGTTCTGTATTTCAATTCCTGTAACGTCAAAAGGAACCTGTAACGCCTTCGCGTTAAATAAATTGGTCGTAGAATTAATATACATAACAAATGTATCCGTGCCGTTGGTTATGGTCACACCAAAACCATCCCCTTTAGGCACCCATTGCGAAGTGTCTGTCAAGTAATAACCATCAAGTTTTACGAGTTGTGCTTCGGTGGTTTCGGTTAATTTCGAAACCAATACAGGTTTAATAATTGGAGAAGCATTTTTAAGGAGGTATATAGAATCTGCTTTAACCTCAATAAGCCCATTAACCTGGGTCAGCAAACCTCTTAGAATGATGCTGTCACCTACCGTTGGACCATATCCGTCAATATCAGTTGCCGCAACAACAATAATCGAACCGGAGCTGTCCTTTATCGAAAAATTAAGTCCATTGGCACTAAAATCGGGGCTTTGTACTATCCCTTTCAGATAGAATTCATTAGAGCTGCCCGCAGAATCGGCAACGCCAGTAACCGCATCCTGGATACGTACCTGCCTGATTTTGTATAATTGGGTAACTTTTTCTATATCAAAAATGCCACGGGGTTCGATTTGATAATTTCCAAAATAAGGAGATGAAGGCTTATCCTGAATCTCAATACCTGTTACGTTGAATTCTTCATTGAGTACCGGCGTATTGAAAAGGTTTGTTCTGCTGTTTACGTACATAACAAAAGTATCCTTTCCATTGGTGATATGGGCATTAAAACCTTCCCCTGTTCCATTCCATTCTAACGTGTCGGTCAGCCTAGCATTTTTAATCGTAATCAGGTCAGATTGGTAGGATTCTCCGAGCTGTGTCACAACATCAGGTTGTTTTTGCCAGGTTCCTTTCGGTTTTAAAATTATCGTATCAGAAGAATATTCTATAAGGCCATCGGATTGTGCAACGATCCCGCCTATCAACACACTGTCGCCGATCGTTGGAGAGTAACTAACCTGATCAGCGGTAATAGTAATCGCACCTGTACTGTCAATGAGTGTAAATTGAGTTGCATTTGCCCCGAGGTCCTGGCTTTCAACAACACCTTTTATAAACCCTATTCCTGCGTTAAGCGAATCTGCTATCCCTGTGAATGGATTATAGCCTTTTAGCTGCGCGATATGATAAAGAGGGGTAGGGTATATCACATAAGGCATATAGCAATTATAATAATTAGGGTCAAATTCAATCGGGTCCAGGGGTTTTAACGTGATGTTATTAAAACCCGGAAAATTTTCCATGTACAGATTTGCCCTGAAACACGTATTGTCTCCCGGATTGTAGTCCTGAATGACGGGTCCCTTTGCATTAACAGGACATACATATCGCCAGACTAAGTTTTTATTCGAATCAACTTCGAAAAAATCACCGGAGGTGGCATTATCTATCAATACATTTCCGTTCAATAATTTTTGAACGCCCCCTTGAACATCAGAGTAAAAACTGGTAGGGTATGGGGAGGCCACATAAGACCAATAAGCGGTATCAGGGCCATAAGCTGCACCACTGTCCAACTTATAATTGCCATTGGAATCAACTGGTGGTTTGATAATATCTGCAGAAGAATAATTGCCTTGCGGCCTTCCTACCCCATCGTTAAATATGGTAATATTACCTGCTCCGGGGTATCCGTCAGGTATCCATGAAGGATTATGCTGGGCAAAAAGTTTTTGATCTGATTTCTTGCCCCTGTGATATGCGTATGGATTGCCCCATCTATAGAGAAAATCTCCGCCTTTATTGTGTTTGCCCCCAGAATGGGAAGCCGCCTCACTTGTTGAAGTGCTATGATCAATAATATATATTTCGCTCATATTGCGGGAACTGATCATCACCTGGTCCAAATCAGGGTTGTATGTCACCGCATTGCCATGCGTCCAGTCAGAGTTACCGGACAATGCTGCAGAATCTTCATAATTGATATTCAAAAGTTCGGGATGATCCGCAACAACGCCGTAATTTGCTTTGGTAGAATCATAGTCCTGTACCAGGTGGTCCCATATCCGCCACTGCCATACTGTGTCTATACTTCCTCCACCAACAGGCTTAACTTCCTGGATCTTAATACTCCATACAGGCACACCATTCAGCAATGCTGGGTTGCGCCCTGCAGCAATAGCCTGGGCCGCAGTAAACCTTTCCCATTCACAAACCAATATATTCCCATTGGGCAGAGGATAAACATCATGGTCCTGTTGGGTGATGCTGTCGGAAATGGCATAGCTCCAGGTTAATTTTCCGTCCCAGGTAAAAGTCTGAAGCAATCCGCCAAGGCTTCCCGAACTGTTAAAATATGGATTACTGATATTGCCGGTTGACAATAAATTGCCATTTGGTAAAATATAGGCATCAAGACCAGGAATATCACCGGTGTACCACTTATGTACTAACTTACCACATTTGTCAATCAGGTATGTATATTTGCTTTCATTTGGCGAAAACAGCACATAACCATCCTGTTCTCCTGTATTTTTGGTAAAAAGGCCAACAGTTTGTAGTTGCGCAGAAGTTAAATGCGGAGTGAAAAAAACATAAAATGCCATTAAAAGAACTGTAAATCCTTTACGCATACCGTGTTACTTTTGAATGTATAATCCTAATACCAACTTCTTCGTATTCCAGGCGAAGATTTGCGAATATAGACAATAAAAACGAATGTGGGTTTAATGACAAGGTTTTTTTCTTAACATTTGGTAAGAAAAATCGAGTGACAAATATTAAGATGCTCTCTCGAAAATGGCTTAAAGCTATATATAACCTGAGGAAATGCAATATATTGCTTATGTCTGAAGCAAAAATCAAAAAAGATATAACCGATCCCTATATTCAAATAATTTTGCTATATTTGGGCGGTTATACTTTAGATTGATTTTTTTGACGAGTCAGCTAAATGCTCTTATTTAAATTTAATAGATTGGGATAAACGGCGGTGGGGGAGAGATGGATTTTAACCCTTTTCTCTTAACATTTGTTAAGTTTTTTTTCATCGTTAAACTTTAGGCCACTAAATTTATCTAAATTATAATTCTTCGTCTGGAATACGAAGAAGTTGGTATAGGATTCACTTAATTAAAAAATTTAAGACATGCAAAAGGTATTTACTCTTTTTGCCCTGGGGATTAATGTGCTATTTGCTAATAGCATCTTTGCAGGCAATCCGGCAAATGTAACGCAACTTCTAAATCACAGAGATTGGAATTTCATTGAAAACAAAGGGCAACTTGCTGATGAAAATGGTAAATTCCTCAGTGACATAAAATTTTACGGTCATTCGCTTTGTAACGGGGGTGGCAGTATCGATCTTTACTGCAAACCCGGTGGCCTGAGCTTTGTGTTTACAAAGACCAGAGACAATGCAGGTTATGTTTCTGAAGCCACGGCAAAGCCTGTTTTTCTTCCGGGAGCAGGTAATTCAATTGAGTCAAAAGTGACTGCTTGCCGTGCCGATATGATATTGGTAGGAGCAAATAAAGATGCTCAGGTAATAGCCCTTGATCAAAAGCCCTACTATGAGAATTTTTATTCAGCTAATACCCCGGAAAATGGAATATTGAATGTACGCACTTATAAAACAATCATTTATAAAAATATTTATCCCAATATTGATATGGTGCTTCACACAAAAGCAGATGCCATGAAATATGAATTTGTAGTACACCCGGGCGGCGAGGTAGGGCAGATACAAATAAGATGGGACGGCGTAGAAAATATGGTGCTGGCGCAAAGCGGTGGAATTACATACGCATTGGCCAGCGGTATTATGGAAGAAGGTAAGCCGGTCAGTTTCCAGGGGCAGGATATTGTAAAAAGCAGTTTCGTCAGGATTCATTCAGGGAAAACAGAAAGCTCAAATAATATTGGATTCGCGGTGAGCCATTACAACAAATCGAAGGATTTAGTGATAGACCCAACTCTTTCCTGGGGTACTTATTATGGAGGAGGGGCCGGCACCAATCAGTTATGGTCTGTGACTACCGATATTTCAGGCAATGTTTACATATCCGGAAGTACCGCAAGCACTACAGGCATTGCCACAACCGGGGCATACCAGAGTACTTACGGTGGGGGCACAGATGCAGTATTAGCTAAATTCAGCAGCACGGGCTCTATTCTTTGGTCAACTTACTATGGACTTAAGGGTTCAGAAACCGCACATAGCGTTACAACGGATCATTCGGGAAACGTATTCATTACAGGGGCTACAACCAGCCAGGCAACCATTGCTACCTCTGGAGCATACCTGACCAAAAATACCGCAAAAGAAGCTTTTCTGGTTCAGTTCACGAGCGCAGGTGCACGAAATTGGGGAACATATTTTGGCGGAGGTGCCGAATCTTCTGTGGATGCGGCAACTGATACGGCAGGCAATGTTTACTTATTAGGTGAAACTACAAGTAAGACAGGCATTGCAAGCTCCGGGGCATACCAGACATCTATTGGTGGTGGTGATGATCTTTTCCTGGCTAAATTCAGCAATAATGGAACATATCAATGGTCAACCTATTTTGGTGGCAGCGGCACAGAAGTACCCGGATACCTGGTAACGGATATTGCCGGGAATGTCTATATTAATGCTTCGAGCACAAGTACTACAGGCCTTGCTACAAGTGGCGCTTACCAGACTTCGATGGCTGGGGGAAGTTTGGAAGGGGATGCCCTGATTGCTAAATTCAGCAGCAGCGGTTCCAGGGTATGGTGTACCTATTATGGGGGGTCTAATGATGATCAGGGTACCGGAATTGCCATTGATACTCAATCAAACTTATACATTACAGGTAATACGGCAAGCTCCTCAGGCATTTCCACAAGCGGTGCCTGGCAAACTGCACTGGGGGGGGCAACCGATGCTTTTCTTGCTAAATTTAATAAAAATGGGGCGTTGGAATGGGGAACCTATTATGGTGGCAGTGATGTTGACGCAGGAACCTGGGTAGCCACTGATCCCAATAGTAATGCATACATCACCGGTGGAACTCAAAGCACCTCGGGTATTGCTACCAGTGGGGCTTATCAAACCAATGTACTTAACGGGTCTTCTTTATTTTTATCAAGATTTACGACTAACGGATCATTGGTTTGGGCAACTTATTATGGTTCCAGCGACGTTAGTACCACATTTTCCGTTGCCACTTCCGGATATACAAATGTATATGCTTGTGCAAATACTGTTACTAATTCCGGCATCGCCACAAGTGGCGCTTACCAGACTTCATTGCTTGGGACTGAAGATGGATATTTGATAAATTTTAATTTCAATTACAATAACGACGCTGGTATTACTTCCATAAAAACCCCGGGTTCTATTGCCTGTGCCGGATCAGATAGTGTCAAGGTCATGTTAAAAAATTACGGAAACGCCGAACTGGATTCTGTAAAAATCTTTTGGACCATAAATGGCAAAGTCCAAAATACATACAATTGGAAAGGTAACCTGAAATATGACAGTTCAGCATTGGTAACGATTTCAAATTTTGATTTCGCTGCAGGCCTTGATACAATCAAAGTGTGGACATCTTTGCCAAATGGAATCACGGATTCTGTGCCTATTAACGATTCTGCAAAAATTGTCACATTGATAAACCCGGCCCCTCCGGCGAATACCGGCAAAAACGTTCAATTATGTTTTGAGAGCACAGTTGACACAATTGGTGCGGCGGCAATAAGCGGGGATACATATAACTGGACATCGGATCCAAGCGGCTTTATTTCAACAAGTAGTTCTGCTGTTGTGGCCCCTGGCGCTACCAGTGTATATAGATTAACGGAAACAATAACCGCTACCGGATGCAGCAAAACAGATTCAGTGACTATAACCGTGAATGCATTGCCCAAAGCCAATGCAGGAAGCAATGGAACCGTCTGTTACGGCAATCAGGTTTCTTTGGGAAGTGCTGCGGTAACCGGAAGTACATATAGCTGGGTAAGCTCTCCGGCTGGTTATAGTTCTACCATTGCCAATCCAACGGTTTCAGACACAACTGCCACAATCTATATATTAACAGAAACAAATAACCTCGGTTGCAGTAAAACGGATTCGGTTTCTGTAAGCGTAAACCCATTGCCTGCTGCTAATGCAGGTGTAAGTTCTACAATCTGTGCCGGGAATTCTGTTTCTTTAGGCACAAGTGCTGTTTCAGGGAGTACTTATAATTGGACAAGCCTTCCTGCGGGCTTTTCTTCAACGTCTTCCAGTCCATCTGTTATTCCTGCCGGAACCACAACATATTTTTTAACAGAAACCAGTGTTTTGGGATGTAGCAAAACAGACTCGGTAGTCCTCACTGTAAATCCATTGCCTGCTGCAAATACAGGCTCAGGTTCTACCGCATGTTCAGGAGCTCCTGTTTTTTTGGGTGCAACCGCTGTTTTGGGAGATACATATTTATGGTCAAGTTTTCCCACCGGCTTTAGTTCTACCGTGGCTAATCCAATTGTTAACCCAACAATTACCACTACATATTACCTTACAGAAAGCATTCCTGCTACGGGGTGCTCAAAAGAAGATTCAGTAAAAGTTAAAGTCAATCCATTGCCAGCCGCCAATGCCGGGTTAAGCACTTCTATTTGTCTTGACCTGCCAGCTATAATCGGTGATACTGCCATTTTGGGAGACACTTATTTATGGTCGAGCCTTCCGGCAGGTTTTAGTTCAACGGCAGCCAATCCCACAGTTACGCCCACGGTTACCACAACTTATTATCTGTCAGAAAGTATTACTGCCACCGGATGCACTAAAAAGGACTCGGTTTTAATTACAGTTAACCCTCTTCCTGCCAGTGGCGTCATAAAAGATACAATTGTTTGTTCACAAAGTACCCTTTCTATTGGCTCAACGGCAGTGAATGGAAACACATATAGCTGGACAAGTTCGCCTATCGGGTTCACTTCCACCGCTTCTAATCCTGCCGTTAACCCCACAGGAACTACTTCTTACATGCTCACTGAAACCAATTCGTTCAATTGTTCCAAAACTTATTTTGTGACTGTAACCACCAAGCCGTTGCCTGATGCACATTTTACCTTGACTTATCTTGGTGACACGGCAATTTTAACAGCCATTGACAGCAGTTTTGTTGATTCGTCTTATGTCTGGATTTTGGGTGATGGAACCACAGCTACCGGACACAAGGTATTGCACGTGTATGCGCACGACATACAGTATGCCGTTCTTATGGCCTTATCAGACACGAACGGTTGTCGTAACGCAAATGATTCATCTATAAATATCGAGTTTTCGGGCATTGAGACCGATTTGACCAATAAGTATTCCATTGGCCTGTATCCAAATCCTTTTCACTCTTCTATAACCATAAAATACAGCATATTGAAACCTGAAAAAACAACAATTACACTGTATGACGTGACAGGTAAACCCATTGGTGTTATAGAAGATAAATACCTTTCAACAGGAAACTACGAGACAGAAATCAATACCGAAAAATACAATCTCAGCCCTGGAGTTTACATGTTAAGGTTTACAACAGAAGAA
>Ga0206844_10272_pt1 | contig 14816 bp, 9 predicted proteins | sample Alteio_BWOrgCont_22_FD_152907 | JGI IMG/M metagenome (GOLD analysis project Ga0206844, IMG submission 152907) | Enriched cells from forest soil in Barre Woods Harvard Forest LTER site, Petersham, Massachusetts, United States -... | ecosystem: Environmental > Terrestrial > Soil > Temperate forest >...
TGCCGCGGCGTATCGAGAGCAGGCGGCAGATATCAAAGTGTTCGCGTGTCTGCGGCTTGATCGATTCATCCGCCGCAATTACCAGCAGCACCAGATCGATGCCGCCAACCCCGGCCAGCATGTTGCGCACGAAGCGCTCGTGCCCTGGCACATCGACAAACCCAAGCCGCAGAGTTTCGCCACCGGGCAGGGGCAACTCAAGATTGGCAAAGCCGATATCGATGGTAATCCCGCGGCGCTTTTCTTCTTCAAGGCGGTCGGCGTCGATGCCGGTCAGCGCTTTTACCAGCGCGGTCTTGCCGTGATCGATGTGGCCTGCGGTGCCGACGATGACGGATTTCATTTGTGGACAGTATAGTTGGGATGTGGCGTGACGGACGCACTCAGCAATTAGCACTCAGCATTCAGCCGGCAAACCTTTGGGCAAGAAATGCACTTTCCACACTCCCAAATGCAGTCCTGAAAGTGTTCTTCCCTTACTCTCGTTCCAGATGCGACAATAGTATTTCCCGATGACCACAGCCTCCACTCTTGCCATCACTCCAGAAATTGTCCGCGAACACGGCCTGACGCCAGACGAATACGAGAAGGTAAAACAACTTCTTGGCGGACGTGAGCCTACGATCACCGAGCTGGGAATCTTCAGTGTGATGTGGAGCGAGCACTGCTCTTATAAATCTTCGCGGGTCCATCTGAAGCGGCTGCCAACGCGCAGCCGTCTGGTCGTGCAGGGGCCGGGCGAGAACGCGGGCATCATCGACATTGGCGACGGATGGGCTTGCGCCTTCAAGATCGAATCTCATAATCATCCCTCGTTCATCGAGCCATTCCAGGGAGCGGCTACGGGAGTGGGCGGAATTCTGCGCGATATTTTCACCATGGGAGCGCGGCCGGTCGCGGTAATGGACTCGCTGCGGTTCGGGCCGATTGTTGCGCCGACAACGACGGACAAAAGTGTCCGTCCCACAGAAGCCAACTCCACACAAGCCGAAATTCACAAGAATCATTCACTGCTCGAAGGCGTGGTCAGCGGCGTTGCTTCGTACGGAAACTGCTTTGGCGTGCCCAACCTTGGCGGTGAAACTAAATTCGAAGCTTGCTATTCGGGTAATCCGCTGGTGAATGCTTTCGCTCTGGGCCTGGTTCGGCGCGATCAAATCTTTTATGCGAAGGCCGCGGGCGAAGGCAATCCTGTGATTTATGTGGGATCGAAAACCGGACGCGACGGCATTCACGGCGCCACAATGGCCAGCGAAGAATTCAGCGAAGCGTCCGAGGCGAAGCGTCCCAACGTTCAAGTCGGCGATCCATTTCTCGAAAAGCTGCTGCTTGAAGCTTGCCTCGAAGCCATGCAGACAGGCGCGATCGTAGGCATTCAGGACATGGGCGCGGCGGGCCTGACCTGCTCGACTTGCGAGATGGGAGCGCGCGGCCACGTCGGCACGGAGATCGAGCTCGATCGCGTGCCCCAGCGCGAAACCGGCATGACTCCATACGAAATCATGCTGAGCGAATCCCAGGAGCGCATGCTGCTGGTGGCGCGGAAGGGCCGTGAAGACGAAGTCTTCCGCGTGTTCGAGAAATGGGGACTTGATGCCGTCGAGATTGGCCGTGTCACGAATGACGGCAAGATGCGCGTCCTGCATCACGGAGAAGTTGTGTCCGAGATTCCCAACGAAGCGCTGACCGACGATGCGCCGGTTTATAAGCGTCCGCTGGAACGATGGGAAACGCCGGTGCCGCGGGAGATGCCCCAGTCGATCAAGCTGGCAGCAACGGGCGATCTCACGGACAATCTGAAGCGTCTGCTAGCCAGCCCGAATATTTGCAGCAAGCGTTGGGTATGGCAACAGTACGATCATATGGTCCAGACCAACACCGTCGAAGCGCCCGGAGTGGGCGATGCCGGCCTGATTCGCATAAAAGGCTCGCAACGGGCGCTGGCGATGGCGCTCGATGGCAATGGCCGCTGGTGCTATCTCGATCCGCAACTGGGCGCGATGCACGCCGTCGCCGAGGCGGCTCGCAACGTAGCTTGCTCCGGCGCGACACCGGTGGGCGCAACCAATTGCCTGAATTTCGGTAATCCCGAAAAGCCGCATATCATGTGGCAGTTTTCCAACGTGATTGATGGCATCACCAAAGCCTGCGAGGAATTGGACGTTCCGATTACTGGCGGCAATGTCAGCTTCTATAACGAAACCCTTGGCGAAGGGATTTATCCCACGCCGGTGATTGGAATCGTTGGCATCCTGGAGGATGTTCACAAGGCTGTGTTTCCGCACTTTCGTGAACCAGGTCGGGTCGTCGTTCTCCTGCGTGCGTCAGAAACAGGAGATATCACCGATGCGGAGTCTGAGTTTGGTTCGTCCGAGTATGCGAAGGAGATTTTGGGATCGATGTGGGGATTTCCTCCGGCGCTCGAACTGGAGCGCGAAGCGGCGTTGCAAAGCGCTTTGGTCGAAATGATCGGGGCAGGCTTGGTCGACTCCGCACACGATTGTTCGGAGGGTGGCATTGCAGTCACGCTGGCGGAATCGGCGTTTGGCAAGGGTATCGGCCTCAGGGTTAATCTGCCATCGACGGGTTTGCCTCCGGAGTTTGTCTTGTTCGGCGAGGACGCAAGCCGGGTCGTCATCTCGTGCGACCGGAGTAAGCTGGGGGGAATCCAACAAGTAGCGGCAAAATATCGACTGTCCGCGGATGAGATCGGTGAGACTGTTTCCGATCAAATAGAGATCAAGCTCGATGGGCGGGTGGTAGTGTCCGCGTCCGTCAGCGAGTTGCGCGGTTCGTTCGAAGGTGCACTGCAGGCGGCTTTGCGGGCTGATCCGGAACTGGTTGTTTGAAAGCTGATACATAAATGCCAACTTCTGACAAATTTCGCGACGAGTGCGGCGTGGTGGCGGTTTATTCGCACCTGGAGGCGGAGAAGCTTGCCTACCTTGGCCTGCACGCCCTGCAGCATAGGGGACAAGAGTCGGCGGGCATCGTGACCTCCGATGGCATGACGCTGCATATGCACAAAGCGATGGGCCTGGTCGCGGACATCTTTCAGGGAGCCGTTCTAGCCAAGTTGCCGGGAACCCTCGCCATCGGTCACACGCGTTATTCGACGGCGGGCGATTCGGCGTTGCTCAATGCGCAGCCCATCATGGTGCAATCGAACAAAGGCATGGTGGCGCTGGCGCATAACGGCAACCTGGTCAATGCGCAGGATATTCGTCATCGGCTGGAGAGCCAGGGTTCGATCTTTCAGACCAGCAGCGATACGGAAGTCATCGTGCACCTGATCGCGCTCTCGAAAGAGCAGACACTGCCGGAGGCCATCGCCGATGCGCTGCGCCGGGTCGAAGGCGCGTTCTCGCTGGTCATGATCAGTCCCGACCGGGTCTTTGCCGCCCGCGACCCGCGCGGCTTTCGGCCGCTTGCCATGGGGAGGATTCCGGCGATCGATGGCGAAAAGCAGGACACCATCGTGTTCGCCTCCGAGACTTGCGCGTTCGATCTGATCGGCGCCACTTTCGAGCGCGACGTAAAGCCGGGTGAGTTGATCGTGGTCGGTCCCGAGGGAATTACTTCGCGGCTGTACACGCCGGCGCTGGCGCAATCGAGTTGCATCTTCGAGCATGTGTATTTCTCACGGCCGGACAGCCGCGTATTTGGGCGGGCGGTGCAGGAGAGCCGCGAGGAACTAGGCCGGCAACTGGCGCGTGAAGCTCCGGCAGAGGCTGACGTCGTGGTTCCGGTGCCGGATTCCGGGGTCACCGCGGCGGTGGGTTATGCGGCGGAGAGCGGCATTCCGTTTCGCTTCGGGCTGATCCGCAATCACTACGTAGGACGGACGTTCATCGAGCCGCGCCAAAGCGTGCGCGATTTTGGGGTGAAGCTGAAGATTAATCCGGTGCGCAGTTTGCTCGAGGGCAAGCGCGTGGTGTTGATTGACGACTCGATTGTGCGCGGCACCACCAGCCGCAAGATCGTGCGCATGGTTCGCAGCGCTGGAGCGAAAGAAGTGCACATGCGCATTTCGTGTCCGCCGACAATCTCGCCGTGCTTCTACGGCGTGGACACGCCTTCAAAAAAAGAGCTGATCGCCGCCAACAAGTCGGTGGAGGAGATTCGCGAGTTCATTGGCGCCGACTCGCTGGCCTATCTCTCGCTCCCAGGTTTAAAAAAAGCCTGCGGCGATGGCGACAAGACCACATACTGCTCGGCCTGCTACACCGGCGTTTATCCGACAAACTGGGTGGATGTGGAAGAGATTCAGCCGGCCAGTGTGGGCAAGCTCTGACACAGGCTTCGGGCTTCAGGTCTTTCTGCATCGAGCGTGAATCCTACGCCACCCAACGCCATCCAAAGAAAGAAGGCGTTAGCAGAGCTAACGCCTTCGGCAAACGAACCAAGAATACTTCTAGTAAACGTTCTTGCAAGCGCCGGGGATGTTGCCTGTCCGGCTCTTGCTGGTCAATTGCAACATTTCCTGCATGGCGAAATTCTTCGTGCCGACAGTGTTGGTGTAATAGTTGCCGTTCTTGTCGGTTTTCACGGTGCCGAACAGCCAGGCGCAGCAGTCGCCCGACTCGCCGCAGAAATTGCCGGCCCAGGCGGTCTTCAGGTTTACTTCAGGATCGCTCGAGCTTTCCGAGAACTCGTGCCACATGATGGCCGTGGTTCCATCGGCCCCGGGATCCATGTTGGGGCTGCCGCCCTTCCCATGATCCCCTAGGACAAAGCTAGTTTCGCAGCCGCTCGGGCACTGATCGGGATCGCCCACCATCGAATAATGGATCACTTCTCCGGTAACGATCGAAGTCGACGGGCCATGATATCCGCAGAACTCGGTGCAGAAGCCGGAATCGGTCACGTCCTTGTAGGTGAGAACGAAATAGATTCCGTTGGTGTCGTTGGGCAGGTGCTTACCCTTGATGGTATTGTGGACGATCTTTTGGATATCGCCGTCGCCATTGAGGCTCTTCCCCAGCGAATAGTTGTCGTGGTAGTCGTTCTTGGTGGAGTGGTTCACGGCGTTCAAAATGTGCTTGCCGGTGCTATCGCTGTAGGTGGTGTTGATTTTTTCCTGAGTCGTCCCCCCCAGGTGTTCAAAGTAGTAGTCGATAATGCTCTTGTCTTTGGCGTTCCAGTTGCCGTACCAGATGATGTAAACGGTGGGAGCTTTCTCAAAAACAGGTCCGCCATTGTAGTTAATGTCGCAGGGATTGCCATTGCAATTTGTTTGCGCGTGTGGCGTCTTGTCAAACGGTCGCAGAGCGTGGACGGTGTTGTCTTGCGCGAACGCCGAGCATGCAAGACACACCGCTATAGCAACGCCTAAGCATTGTTTTTTCATTTATATTTTTTCCTCAGGTCAGATTTGGTACCGATCCCCAAGCAAGGGAGGCTGCTATTGTCAGTGGAACCCAAGTCCGAGTCAAGATGAAAGAAATTGCACAGCGCTGTTGTTCTCGCGCTTTGGAATTCAATCAGCCCCGTTCAGAAAAAAGCCCGTTCCACAGGGAGCGGGCTTTTACCTTGATCAGAGACGAAACTACTGGCCTGGACAAACGCCTATGTCGTTTTGGAAGGCGAACCACTTGTTCGCCGAGGTGTTGGCTGGAGCTCCGAAGTAGGTCATGAACACCAGCGATTGGAGGTTATAAGTGAAGCCGTTGAGCTTATAGGGATAGCCTCCGAAGTTTGACGTCCCCTCGAGCGGGTCTCCAACTTCCAGGATGTTGTTATCCTGCGGGCAGTTGACGCCGTTATCGGTGAACGGATCGTCGACCCACTCGCCGAGTTCGTGAGACATCGCGGAGACGTCCTGCGAAAATACGCCGACTACGTCCGCATACGATGCGTTGGAGTAAGTCTGTCCGCCGGGCTGGCCTCCGTTGGCGCCGTGGTAACCGCCGATGCAGCATCCGCCCGACGTCAGGTAAATGTCATTCCAAATGAAGAGCGGGAGGATGTCCGGGGTAGCCCCCAGTTTTTTCATGAAGACCTGCACTTGAGCATCATAGACGTTGATGTCTTCGAGGCCAACGGTTATCGACGGACCACCGAAATTTACGGTTTGGACCGAGCAGCTGGCGTCGGTACAGTTGATGGTCTGCTCTGGCTTGGTCACGGTCTTTAGCAGAACGTGGTACTTGGTATTCTTCTTGACGTTGTTTCCCCACCAGGTGCCGCGCTGGAAGGCGTCTTCGTATTGCGTGTTGCCCAAGTCCGTCGCGCCCTGCTTGAAGTCGATGCCAGCGTTGAATAGCGGCGACTTCAGAGTATTCTGGGTCACCGTTCGTCCATTTGACACTTTCTTCTTGTTGGGATCAAAGGTCTTGTTCCCATGGCTAGCGTCGTAAACAAACTTGACTGGAATAATCCAGACTGTGGTGGTCGTGGTGACATTAGTGCTGGCGGGATTGGTGCCAACCATGGTGAAGGTGTGAGTTTGGCCAGTATGATCCTTGAATTTCCCGTTCCATTGAACGAGTTGCTTACCGGACGGCGAGACGGACGGCCCATCGTGTCGAATGGCGGTAAACAGCGGCTTTGGGTTTGCGACTTCGGGATAGTCCTGGGCGAGGGCGCTGGTGGCAGCGCAAGCCAGCAAAAGCGCACCGAGCAAAGTGAGGGTAGCGGAACGTCTATTCATGTCTGATTTATTCTCCTTGGATATCGTTTGACGGTCGAGACTTTCTAAACAACAAATCCTCGGCAGACCCAGGGTTATGAGGTTGGGAGCAGCAGAGACCTTGCGATTTTCAGGGGCCTTGCGATAGAAGTCAATGTCAAACTTGTCAAATATTTTTAGTTGGAAAGATTGTTGCAACTATTATGCAGTGCGCGGAACCGTAACGCACAAGCTGAAGAAGAAAAGAGCTTCCAGGCGATGCACACCCTGGAAGCTCTGTTGATCAAGCTTACTTTGTTTGCCTAACTACTCCGCGCACTTGCTGTGTTCGTTGGTGTCGATCTTCTTAAAGGTGCCAAACATCGAGTACCATTTGTTGACTGAGGTCGATTTGCCATTGGCAACCAGGGCAAACCAGGGCTCGAAGGCCAAGTCCTGAACGTAGTACTGATGCGTCTCGCCGGGGACCGTAACAGGCTCCGGCAAACCCGCGAGAGGATCGCCAACCTCGAGGACATTGCTGCAGCCGTACTGCGGAGCAAAGGACGACTCCCACAGGGGAACGCCATTGTCGATGTACGGATCGTTGATGGTTTCGCCGATCTCGTGGCTGATGGTCACCACGTCGGTAAATCCATGGTTAAACTCGAACGGGACGTCGCCGTATGAACCTGTGCCGTATACGATACCGCCGTTGGTCACGCTGTGATAGCCCAGTACGCAGCAACTGCCGTTCTCGGTTTCGAATACGTCGTAGGTCATGATGTAGGGAAACTCATTGGCTTTGATCCCCAGCTTCGCGATAATCCCCTGAACGGCGCTGTCAAAGAGATTAATGTCAACCCCGGCGTAGTTTCCGCAGGTTCCCTTGTTGAGCTGCCCGGCGGAATCGGTCAAGGTTTGGGTGGCCGCGACCTTGTAGCTGAGAAGCACGTGGTAATTGGGGGCCTTAGCCTTTACTGTCGTCCAGAACTCAGCTCGCTGGATGGCATCTTCGTACTGAGTGGTTCCGACATTCGTGCCGCCTTGAGTATAGTTCACCGTCTTTTTGAAGATGGGAGAGGCTAAAGTGAGGCCCTCAGCGGTACCGGTTCCGCAGGCCTTCTGGATGGGTTTCGTGGGATCAAAGGTTTGGCCTGGAACCTTGACGATGAGCGGAATGATGACCATGTTTACGGTCGTGGTAGCCGAACCCTTGGCCGGATTCGTTCCGAGCATCGTGTAGGGATATTTCGTTCCTTTGTAGGTAAAGCTGCTTGACCATGTCGGCAGGGCTGCCCCTGTCTTAGCAAGTTCTTGCATTTTCGCAACGTCCACCGGATGCTGAGGTGGGAGTGCGCGATATTTTGGAGTCGCGTTTACGTTGATGTCCTGGGCAAGGCTCGTTCCGGCAACCAACAGTCCCGCCAGCGCGATCGCGGCGAAGGTGCAACTTAATAAAACTGTACGCTTCATTGATACATCTCCTTTTTGATTCTTGATTGAGGTTGGATTTCGACTTTGAACATCACGTCTGTCACACATGCCATACGAGGCGTTAGAGATTTCGAGTCACGGCACAGAAATATCTCGGCAAGGTACTTCTCAGCTTCGGGAATGACGCGCCGCAGGGGAGCTACAAAGGGCGAACCGATTTTGAACGGCATGCTGGCGGAAGTCAATGTGAAAGTTGTCAAATCTGTCGCTGTAGGCAAGATCTTGCAAATAGTGTGCAAGTTGGTGCGAGTGTCGTCCGCAACCTGGCTTCTGATGGAAAGAAATCAGGATGGAGCTGGATCGGGCAACATGCAGAGATATCCTTCGCGTCGCTCAGGCTGACAGCGTTGCATCAGGATGACGCCTCCAAATCCTAAAAGGTAACCCGCACGCCGAGCTGGGCCGCGAAGGGAATGCCAACCGTGGTGCCGGGGCCGAAGAAGTCTCCCAGGGCGCCCTCGGGTATCTCAAGCTGCTTGAGGCTGGTGATGGGCGCGGTCTGCGAGCAGCTTGCATTCGCGCAAACGCTGGTGACATTGGTGATCCCGGTAACTGGATTTGGCACCATTTGGGCGGCCGGAACCGGAAGCTGGACAACGTTCACTGCGAAGTTCGCGCCTGGATTGTTCCGGTTGAAAAGATTGAAAAATTCGGCAAAAGGAATCACAGACCAGCGGTCGTGAAAGTTGAAAGGCCGGCTGACGCGAAGGTCGGACTGGATGTAAGGCGTGCCACGGAATTCGTCGAGGCTCGTGTAGGCTCCGTTCACATAAATGCGGCCGGTGTTGTCCGCGTTGGTGATGGTGATGGGGCGAGCGCTCTCGACCTGGGTGATAGTGCTCAACTCGAATCCGCCGGGAATATGCACTGTGCCGGCCAGCACGAAGCGATGAGTGACATTTTCGCCGGATGGTCCATAGTCGCCGGGTCCGAAAGCATTGAGCAATGGCGGTTTCGGGTATTGCTGTTGGCAGACGCCATCCACATAGTCAAACAGTTCGCCCAGCAGGCATCCCCAGGTCTGCGCCTTGGAGAGCGTGTAGTTCGCGACCAGATTGAAGCGGCTCGTGTTGCCTTGCAGATGCAGCATCAGCCCGTTGTAGCTGGAACGGTTGTCAGACTCGAACACGTTGACGTTGGGCACGACGTTCGCCTGATCGGTGGCGTAGTTTGGATCCGCCGTGGAAATGAGAGGAGTGAATAGATTCGTGCCGCTGGTATAAGGAAAGGCGCGGTATCCGTGATTGCCCTGCTCGTGCACGTAATCTGCACTCGCCAGCCAATGTTCGTTGAATGCGTGCTGCACGCCGCCGGTGGTGTGAATCGCGTAAGGCGTTTTGTAAGGCGAGCCGACTAGATTACCGGTGGCTCCGGCGCCGCCAGTCAGGCAGCCTGCGCCGACCAGCGCATAAGTGCCCGGGCCTCCGGTAAGAGCGCAGGTTCCGGTGGTGAAGTTCGTGTTGTTGACGCCTTGAAACGCGGTCGCCCATCCGTTCTGCGCAAGGTCATCGTAATAGATGCCAAAGCCGGCGCGGATGACCGTCTTCTCGCTGGCCCCGGGAGAGTACGCGATCCCGATGCGCGGTGCGATTTGCTTGCGGTAATCCTGTGGCAAGCTGGGAACGATCGGAATCTGCAACGCGTGCAGCGTCACGTACGCGGCGTTGTCGGCCTCGCTTCGGCCCGAACCCGTGAATAGCCCCCACGTCGTCTGGTAGCGCGCGCCATAGTTCACCGTGAGCTGATGCGAGATGCGCCAGGAGTCCTCGGCGTAGAATGCGAGGCGCTGCACACTCTGCGAAAAGGTTCCGTCGCCGGCGGGAGTGAAACTGCAGGTCGAGCCGTCCGAAGCGGTGAAGTTGACGCACTGCGGCGTGAAGACGCCGAACACGCCGGGGTTCTGGATGTAAAAAGTCGGGTTGTTGGCGTATTGAGCGAGGGTCTCCGCTGTGGAAGCGAACGCGCCGCTCAGCACCGGTTCGTGAATGAAGTCGACCCCGAATTTGAGCCCATGAGAACCCGCAACGTGGCTCACGTCGTAGCGAAATTGATATTTCTGCTGATTGCGCAGGTCGGGGAAAAGAGTAATCGGCGTGGCGAATTGGTTGTCGCCGAAAGTCTCGAAACCGGAAATGGTGAGTGCAGTGGAACTGAAAGGAAAGGCCAAGGCGAAGCCCAGATCAGAGTTCCGAGCCTGGGTGAGATGCAACAGGCTAGCGTCGAGAACCAGATTCCCGAGCCATGTGGGACTGAAAGTATAAGCATTGCTGAGCGCCACATTCCAGTAATTGTTATGTGTGGTCAGGCCCGTCGAGGGCAATGTGCCTTGCTGCACCAGTGCGTTGTGGGTGAGATAACTGTCGGACGATGCGCGCAGGAACCAATTCGATTTTGGCGATTGCGCCCAATCAAAGCGGACCGAAGAGATATAGTCGCGAAACGGAATCGGAACGTTGGGGGGAACGGCGATGGATGGGACGCCGGCGATCAATCCCTGCGACGCCAATTGCGCCAGCGCCTGAAATTGCGTAGTGCTGGCTGGGCTGTAAGCGATGCTTGCATCCTCGTGCACCGCCTCAAATGAGGTGAAGAACCAAACCTTGTTCTTTACGATGGGACCGCCAATCGTACCCACGTAGTTCTGGCGTGAGAACGGCTGCTTTGGATTGGGCGAAGGATTTTCAATTGGGAAGCGGGCGTTAAGCGCTGCCGCGCGCTCATAGAAAGCCGCGTCGCCGTGCCAATCGTTGGTTCCATGCTTGGTGGTGATTACGACGGAGCCGGCGGTAGTCCAACCGGTGTCCGCGTCTTCGTTCGAGGTGCGCACGGCGAATTCCTGAATGCCGTCGGGCGAGAAATTCTGCAGGAAGCCGCCGATCCAATCGTCAGAGTTGTCAGCGCCGTCGACTGAAAGTTCGTTGTTCAGACCGGAACTTCCACCCGTGGAGACGGCCGTGATGCGCGCCTTGGTGGGATCGGAAGGCTCAACCGGCTCAGTTCCGGGCACGAGATAAGCGATGTTGGCGAAACTGCGTGCAGGGAGCGGCAGAGCTTCGAGATCATGACTGCCAACTACGCCGCCACGCACCGCGCTCGACGTGTCGATTGTCTGGGTCGTAATCGAGGAAGCAGTGCCCTGCACATTCACCGTCTCGTGCCCGGTTGCAAGCGTGAGCGTAACTGCAATATCGCGCACCACGCTGACTGCCACATTGACATCGGCAGTGGCTTCCGCGAAGCCTTTGGCCGTAACGGCGACGTGATAGGAGCCGGGCAGCAGGCCCTCAATGCGAAATTCTCCGCGATCGTTGGCGATGGTCTCGCGAGTGATGGAGGATCCCATGGACTGGACGACGATCCGGGCACCGGCCACGCGCGCGGAGCTGGCGTCCTGGACTTCTCCCCGAAGCGCGCCGTTCGGATTCTGGGCATAGCCGATGATCGAGAGCAGCGCCGTTGCAGCAAAAACGAGAAACCGGCGGAGCATGACAGTTAGTTCGAGACGCGTTCGTTTGGATGGCATGGGTTAGTTATCCCCAAATAGTGCACTGCATTGGGGTCGCTGCCAGGGAGTGGAAGCGAGATGCAAGAGATTATCTTCTGCAGAGAACTACTACCAGAGCCCGTAGACGCGGGATGCCGTTGCGTAATTCCGCGATCGAGGGCGGCCACGCCACATGCTCAAGGTTTTTGTGCGGAGGCTACGCGCGGAATGCCTTGCAGGTCATTAGTGATCTGAACCTTTTGCCATTGGCTAAGCAGATGCTTGACCCTGTCTACGATGCTTCCGCTGATCTCGATGACCAGCCAGCCGCCGGGCCGCAGAGTGGCGCGCGCTTGCGGAATCAAGCGTTCGATCACTTCCAGACCGGTTGGCCCGGCGAAAACTGCATTGCGCGGTTCGAATTTGCGGACCTCGAGCTGCACTTCGTCTGCCTCCGATTCGCCAACGTAGGGAGGGTTGGATACCACGAAATCGAAACTGCTGGGACCGAGTCCGTGCAACAGATCGGTTTGGTGAAAATGAATCCGGCTTTTGAATTGGTGGTGGGCGGCGTTGGCATGGGCCACTTCGAGTGCGTCGGCGGAAGTATCGGTTGCATGGATCTCGGCGTGCGGAAATTCCTTGGCGAGAGCGAGAGCGATGCATCCGGATCCCGTGCCTACGTCTACGATGAGAGTTGGGGTGGCGGGCGGGGACGCCCGGCCTCCGTTATTCTGATTCGTCAATTGCAGCACGGTTTCGACTACATGCTCAGTTTCCGGACGGGGAATCAGCACGGCTGGTGACACAATGAAGTCCATGCCCCAGAATTCCTGGTGGCCAGTGATGTATTGTGTCGGGACGCCGCGGGCGCGCTGGCTCAGCAATTCCTCCAAGCGAGCTTGCTCTTCAGTCGTGAGTTCGCATTCGGGATGAGCGAAAAGATAGGCGCGGTCGCAGCCGAGCGTGAACATGAGAAGTAGTCCGGCGTTCATGCGCGGCGAGCCCACCTGGGCGGCCGTGAGACGATCGATGGCCGACGTGAGTGCGTCTTTAAGAGTCACGCGTAGAGTCACGCGACTATTTGAACATAAGAACCTTGGCAGCTTGAACCGTTGCTCCCGCAGCCTTAAACTTAATCCAGATGCACATGCACAGCCATGGCGCGGGCGAACGAACTTCCAAGGTTCTGCGCATTTCGCTTGGCGTCACGTTGGTATATATCGTTTTGCTGGTGGTTGCCGGCTTCCGCGCGCATTCTCTGGCGTTACTCTCCGAGGCCGGGCATAACCTCTCCGAGTTCGTCGCGCTTCTGCTCTCGCTCGCTGCGGTGTATTTGGAATCGCGTCCGCCAAGCGCTACCAAGACTTACGGCTGGCACCGTGCAGGAGTACTGGCGGCGCTGGTAAACGCGGGCTCGCTGGTTGTGGTTTCGTTCCTGATTTTTTATGAGGCCTTCCGGCGGCTGCAGAATCCCGAGCATGTGCACGCCGGCATGATGATCTGGGTTGCGGCTGCCGGCGTTGTGATGAACGGAGCGATCGCCCTGCTTCTCTATCGCTCGGGCCGCGACGTTAACATTCGCAGCGCTCTGCTGCACGAAATCGGCGACACGGTTTCGACCGCGGCGGTCATCGTAGGCGGCTGGGTGATCCTAGCGACCGGTCAGTATTGGATTGATTCCGCGCTATCGTTTGGCATCGGCGCGCTGATTCTGTGGTCGGGATTCGGAATCTGCCGCGAAACCCTCAACATCCTGCTGGAAGGCACACCACGCGGGATAAAGCTTGATCGTGTCGAAGCTGCGATGCGGGCGGTTGAGGGCGTCAACGATGTGCACGACCTGCATGTATGGAACATTGGTTCGGAGACGCGAGCTTTGTCATGTCACATTTCGATCGAAGATATTCCTCCGTCAGTCAGTGAGCGCATTCTGCGCGACGTGAAGGAACGGCTGCACCAGGAATTCCATATCGATCACACCACCATCCAGTTCGAGCATGTGATTTGTGAAGTGGCGCATGGCTGTGTGATTCCGGTCAGCGAAGAAGAGCATCACCACGGGCACGGTCACTGATTCAGCAATAAGCACTCAGCAATTAGCATTTAGCCCTCGGCTGATTTGCGAGGGCCGAATTGAGGATAACTGCTAACTGGCATGTGCTAAGTGCCGGTTTCGTGCTTCTGCTTCTCGAAGATTTCTTGCGCTCTTTCAATCGTGTCGGCTTCTTCTGGTGATTTATCCGTTCTTATCCGTACGATTCTTGGGAAGCGCAACGCGTACCCGCTTTCGTGTCGATCGGATCGCATCATGTTGTTAAATGCGACTTCCAGCACGACTTTCGGTTCGACTACGAGGCGAAAACCGTGATCTTCAATCGTGTGCTCGAAAAACCATCCGGTCATTTCGGCGATCTCGGCGTCGGTCAGTCCTGAATAGGCCTTGCCGATGTTGACCAGGCGCTCGCCGTCCCGCACGGCGAAGGTATAGTCGCTGAGGACGCCGATGCGCTTGCCGTGGCCGTATTCGACCGCCGTGACTACCACGTCGAGCGTAGCCAACTCGCGTTTCAGCTTCAGCCAGGATTTTCCGCGGCGCCCTGGGGTGTAGCCCGACTCAGGGTCTTTGATCATCAGTCCTTCGTTGCCGTGTGCTTGGGCCGCTTCGAAAAGTTGATCGAGTTCCTCAGGGGAAGCGGCTCGGAAAACAGGAGCGCGGATAACCTGGGTTGTGATTGTTGGGTCGTGTACAGGCGATCCCAACATTAATTGACCCTGCACTTCGATGGATTTCGCTCTGGTTGGAATTCGGGGAGCTGCCAGCAATTCATCGAGCAGCTTGGCCCGCTCTCGCAGCGGTCGATCAATCAGCAATTCGCCTCCGGCGTACAGGATGTCGAAGGCGAGATAGGCGACGGGGACCCGGCGCATCATCTCGTCGCTGACTTTTTTGCGGCCGAGGCGCTGTTGCAATGCGCTGAACGGCAGAGCGCGGCCGGTCTCGCCGGATTCGGCGGCCAAATAGCTCCAGGCCACGATTTCTCCGTCGAGGATCGCGTCTTGAGGAAGCCCCGCGAGCGCATCTGGCAACTCGGGAAAAGATTCTGTAATTTCATCTCGAGTGCGCGAAAAGATGCGCACCTCGCCACCCGAGCAGTGCGCCTGCGCGCGGATTCCGTCGTACTTATCTTCGACCAGCGCGTTGCCAAAATAGCTAAGAGCTTC
>Ga0206844_10273_pt1 | contig 14796 bp, 12 predicted proteins | sample Alteio_BWOrgCont_22_FD_152907 | JGI IMG/M metagenome (GOLD analysis project Ga0206844, IMG submission 152907) | Enriched cells from forest soil in Barre Woods Harvard Forest LTER site, Petersham, Massachusetts, United States -... | ecosystem: Environmental > Terrestrial > Soil > Temperate forest >...
TGATGCTGGGCGCGGCGGAGGCCGCGTTTTTCCCTGGCGTCGTTGTGTACTTGAGTCACTGGTTCATTCGCGAGGATCGCGCCAAGGCCGGTAGCAATTTCATGGCGGCCATTCCGCTGTCATTCATCGTAGGGTCGCCGCTCGCGGGGTGGATTCTTGGGCATCCTTGGCTAGGAGTGGACGGCTGGCGCTGGATGTTTCTCCTGGAGGGCATGCCTGCGGTCCTTCTCGGAGTGGTCGCGTTCTTCTATCTGACGGACTGGCCGAGAGACGCCGCGTGGCTGGCCCCGGAGCAGCGGCGGTGGATTGAGCGAAAGCTAGAGGAAGAAAAGCCGGTGAGCGAACGCCCGATCAGCGTCTGGCAGGCGCTACGCTCGCGTCCAATTGTGCTGCTGTCCTCGGTTGCGTTTCTCCAATACTTCGTCTTCTACACTTTTATCTTCTGGATGCCCACCATGTTGAAGCGGCAATCGGGATTCTCCGACCTGCGGGTCGGGGTACTGGGCATGGTCCCTTACTTGGTAGGGTTGGTCGTTATGTTGATCAGCGGATGGCATTCGGACAAGACGGGCGAACGACGCTGGCACTCGGCGGTTCCACTGTTCGTAGCCGCATTGACATTGATTGGGCTGATCACGCTACCGGCCTCGATGGGAATAACGATGGCGCTCTTTACCATTTTGTGCAGCACGGAAGCTTTTCTGCCTGTGTTCTGGGCGATGCCAACTGAGATTCTTAGCGACTCGGCTGCCGCTGCCGGTGTCGGTATGGTGAATGCAGTTGGGAGCGTGGCGGGCTTTGCCGGTCCTTACTTGTTCGGTTATTTGAACAGTCGGTTCGGATCGTTTTCGTATGGACTAGGGCTCATGGCCGTGCTCGCAATTGTCGGCGGCCTGCTTGTGCTGCGGGTTCCGGCGGTGCCGGTTTCAGCGGAGGTCTCCGGCTCCTGAAAAGTTCGCTGTCGGGAATTGCATAATTGCGGCTCGGTTTAATTTAACCATTGTCATTCCGAGCGCCGCCTTTTGGCGGGAGGAATCTGCATTTTCGCCATCCACACAACACCAGATTCCTCGCTACGCTCGGAATGACAATCGGGTTGTAAGAAAGCTGGCCGAGGAACGTGAGTCAAGGAAAGCTTATTTGTGCTTATCCTTATAGATGCTCTTGCTGATGCGATTCTGCTGACGATTGATCCCGTTTTGTTCAGCTTTGGTCAAGTGTCCGTTGTGCGCTGCCATGTCTCTCTTCTCACGGTTTTGGACGCTGGCTTCGCGGTTTTCCAGATTGCTGACGAAGAAAATGCCCGCGCCCAATCCGAATACTCGATCGTTAAACCCGAGCGTTCGCGACATCCCAATCGCGGCGTAGGCTACGCTGGTGCGGTCAAGGTAATTGGCTATGTAGAGGATAAAAAGAAACGGAAGCAGACGCAGGGCAACCTGATGGCGAGTATGATCCGCAAGCTTAACGTCAGCCGCAGTTGAAGCAACTGGAGCCACTGCCATTCAATTGCCTCCGGCGATACTCACGTCGTCCCGGACTGCCCTAGCTGGAATTTCGAAGCCGCAATCTACTCTCCCAAGCCCACCATCACAACCGGCAGCGTCGGCGCGGACGAGCCACTCTCCGGTTCCACGGTGATCGCAAAAGCTTTGGCCTGCACCCCAGGGGGAAGCGGCGGTTCGACCACGGCCGCGCTTCCATGCGCATCGGGCTTGAACACTCCCGCAGGAATCGGAGCGCCGCTGGTTGGAATCAACCACAGCTCGTAAGCTTTCTGCGGCGGCAGCGCCTGCAAATTGCTGGCGAGGAAAATCAGACTCGCCCGGTCACGAACATAAATAGCTTTGCCTTGCGGTTGCGGCGGAGTCTTCGCCGCGACCAGAGTCACCCGCATCGCATCCGTCGCGGTTAGAGTAGAGACGACATCGCGAGCCCGTTGCAATTCCGCCGATTGCTGGGCCGAGTCATACTGCAAACCAGCGATTCGCTCCTGTAAGTTCGCGTTTCGCAGCCAGAGGGCGACTAGTCCCACTGCCAACGCACCCGCCACAACCCAAGGGACAAGCGTCCACCAACGCGGTCTTGCCGCGACCGCTGCCCGGCGCGGTTCACGCGCCACGGCTTCAATCAGACGCTGGCGCGCCCGTCGCGGCGGCACTGGACCCGCTGTCGACAAAGCCATCAGCGCCATGTCCCCACGCAATTGCTCAAGCTCACTTCGGCAACCGGCGCAGCCCTCCAAATGCTTTTCCAACGCGACGCGCTCCTCACCCTGCAACGTCCCCAGGGCGTAGAGTGCGAGATCCTCCGCGAATTGTTCGTGTAGGCTCATGTCGCAAAGGCCTTGCGTAAGGCCAGCAATCCGGATCGAATGCGAGTCTTGATCGTTCCCAACGGCTCTCCTGTCTTTTCCGAAATCTCGCTGTGCGATAGTCCTTCGAAGTAGGCCATCTCCAGCGCCTGCCGCTGCGGCGACGGCATCGCGCCCAGTGTGCCGCGAACTTTCTCCATCGCCCGCGCCCGCTCCGCATCGCCTGCCATATCGGGCTCGACCGAAACGACTACATCTGCAATATCCGTCTCTGGACGCCGCTTGCGCAACCCATCAATCGCCCGATGCCGCGCAATCACCGCCAGCCACGGGCCCAGGCTGCCGCGACTCGAATCGAACAACCCCGGATTGCGCCACAACTGCATGAACACTTCCTGCAACACATCCTCGGCCGCGCCGGTGTCGCCCAGCACGCGCAGGGCGACCGAGTACACGACAGCCGAATAACGGTCATACAAAGCCGCCATCCCGCTTTCGTCACCCGAGCGGATCGCCGCCAGCACCGCCGCGTCGGTCCGATCTCCTTTGAACTCAGCGCCAGACAATCAGGGGGATCTCTTTCCACTTGAAGTACGGATCGCAAGCCCAGGCTGGATTGCACCAAACCGAGCGGCGAGATCCGTTTTCGTTATTGACACTTACTCAAGCGTGGAGCGCAAATAGCGAACCGCGAAACCATAGCAGTAATGTCGATCTTCGACAAGCGGGCGGGATGGGCAGCCGGGGATGCTAACTCGAAGGGCATGTTGTTGGCATCGGCTCACGGGCGAGGGCGCCCGCGCCACACATGGGAGGGAAGCTAGCCATGATTGCACACATTCTGGTGCAGAAAATACCTCAAAAAAAACTCTCATTTTCTCGCAAAATCTAGAAAACAAAGGACCGGAAATTGGTAAATATATACTTGACACACGCGAACATCCGGCGTATATTTGTTCCATGAAAGAACCAAAGACTTTACAGCAGGCCATCGTTTATTTCTCCGATCCCGACCGCTGCTTTGATTTTGCCGTGAAGCTCCGCTGGCCCGATGGCAAGATCATTTGCCCACGTTGCAGCTCCGAGAAGCATTACTTCATCAAAACGCGGAAGCTCTGGCTGTGCCGTGGCTGTAATAAGCAATTCACGCTCAAGGTCAACACGATCTTTGAAGATTCGCCGCTCGGTTTGGATAAATGGATGACGGCATTTTGGATGCTGGTTAGCTGCAAGAATGGCGTGAGCAGCATGGAGATTCACCGCGCTCTTGGGATTACGCAGAAGTCGGCATGGTTTATGCTCCAACGGCTCCGTGAAGCCCTGAAGGAAAGTAAGTTTGGGCGAGGCAAGATCGGCGGCCCCGGCAACGAATTGGAAGCTGACGAAACCTTTGTCGGTGGCAAGTTGAAAAACATGCACAGAGACAAGCGCGAGAAGATTAACCAGCTTGGCGAAAAGTTCAAAGGTAAGGCTGTTGTGCAGGGTATCTTCGACCGCGAAGCCCGAAAAATCAGAGCTACGGTAGTGCCGAACATCAAACGTGAGACCTTGCAGAACGAGATTCTGAAGAACGTCCGATACGGCTCGACCGTATACACCGATGATGCGGTTGGGTACGAGACTCTTAACTATCGATTCGTGCATGACGTAGTGAATCATGCCGAAACCTATGTCCGTGGACGCGTCCACACGAACAGTTTGGAGAATTTCTGGTCGCTCCTGAAGCGAACCTTGCGCGGAACCTACGTTGCTGTTGAGCCGTTTCATCTCGATAGATACGTTGACGAACAAGTTTTTCGTTTCAACAATCGTAAAGACAAGAACGATTCTGACCGATTCGCTCTCGCCATGTCTCAGGTCGCTGGTAAGCGACTCACCTACAGCGAACTGACAGGCAAGGATACCGACTCGCTCCACACGTCGGAGACAAGGACGCGGGAAACGGAAATCCCGTTCTAGTCCTTGTCGGTATCGCTCTTTTTGCGTTCTCTAGCAGGCTTACGGGCCTGCTTCTTTTTTCTCAACACCATACTCTTGGGAACTTTGAATAGTGCTTCCATTCCCCGCTTGAAGTTGTCCAACGCTGGTTGTCCTTCGGTGTATTCAGGTTTCATATCATTCATTGCGCATCATAAGTGCATACGCGCTCATTGTTGTCGTTAAAATAAAGCGTAACCAGCAATGGCGCTGTAGCACTCCACACCGCACCGCCGCTGGTTATGCCATAGCTACGATCTGACCTTGGACCAGCCCAAAGATCACCCATGACAGCAGTTCTATTCCCCAGAATACCCCCTGCGGCCCACACTACGGGTTTATCACACGTGACCAGGACGTGAACTGAAACTATGGTCTTGTTAACCAAAAGGACGATCTCTTCCAGAAACGATCCTTCAGCGTTCTGGGTGTTTTTGGACACCCCCAACGGAATGGCGGTTATCACTCTCTTTTCAGGCTTAGTAATGTCCAGAATCTTGTTCGATAGCTGCGCGAGAGAATTTTGAGTTTTATTCGCGGTAGATTGTGCCCCAAGTAGGGACGTGTAATTCTGGGCAAGCAGGCCATCCCGCGATCTTAGCGCATCATCTTTGCCGTAGCTTTGATTCTTCCAGAAGTTTTCCCCTTGTATCGCGGTTAATTTTTGTGCAGCCAAAATTTCCGAGTTCCTGTGCTCGTCTTGCCATGCTTGGTCGAATGCCAACAAGAGGCACATTATGCCGACCGCCACAAATGCCCAAGTCTCAATTTTTTTCCCTCTGGCATGCTCTATGATTGCAAAGATAAACGAAGCGGCCCCGCTCATAGACGCCACCAAATGAGCGGCCACGTTGCCAATAAACAGCCAGTGATCGTGCATAAGCCACAACATACCAGAGCACGTGACGTGTGCCAAGTATATAATGACCCGGAAATTTTTCCTCCCGCTAGATCTATGGTTCTTAAGGTAGTTAGAGGCAAAATCCTGGAAAGATTGGAGTTACGAGGCTTGCCAGCGGTCCGCGTTACCGTTTCAGAACTGCGGAGGACGGGCGCAGTGATCCGATTGCAAAAGAATGCGATTATCTTGAAGATAACATCCACGTTAAAATATTATCGTAAGTGACGGACTAGATTCAAGAAGAAAGTGGAAAGGGGGCTGCCGGCTCGGTTCCAAAATGGGAACGTCGCCATCCGCCGGTCAACAACCGCTATGGGGTTTATCGACAGCCCGCCGCCAACTGTCCGGTTCAGTTACTTCGGCGGCCTTTCGTGGGCCGAAAGTCCATTTTGAGGGCGTCCGCCCGAGGGATATGATGGCAGGGCTAATAAGAGTGAGGCAAACATGACGAAGGCGCTGCAACATCGTGGTTCATGCTCGGGGTTCTGCGTGCGGATCGCCACTGCCACCCTGTTATCGGTCGCGCTCACACCCGCAGTACACGCGCAAACTTTCGGCGTGCTTTACACGTTTCAGGGTTCTACGGATGGGGCGCAGCCCGTCGCCAGCTTGATGCGAGATTCGGTCGGCAACCTCTATGGAACGAACTTTGGCGACCAGAACACCTCCGGAACGGTATTTAAAGTGACTCCAACCGGACAGGAGACAACGCTGTGGACGTTCGGCTCTCGTCGCTACGACGGGCAGGGCGCAACCGCAGCGTTAATTTGCGATTCGAAAGGCAATCTCTACAGCACGACCAGAGGTGGTGGTCGCTACGGAGGAGGAACTGTCTTCAGGTTGAAGAAGTCGGGTGTCGAGAAGGTGCTGTACAGCTTCTCTGATAAGGGGACCGGCGGGTTTGTCCCTCAAGCCGCAGTGATTGCCGACTCTATGGGCAACTTCTACGGCACTACTGCGGAAGGTGGCGATTTCGGGTTTGGAACGGTTTTCAAGCTTGACGCGGCAGGCAACGCGACTGTTCTGTATAGTTTTACCGGTGGGAAGGATGGAGGATCCCCGGCAGCGAGTTTGGTCTTCGACGCCGCGGGCAGTCTCTACGGAACTACCGCTTCCGGAGGTTCTACGCAGTGCGTCAGAGGTTGCGGAGTTGTTTTCAAACTAGAGGCCTCCGGGAAGGAAACGGTCCTGCACAGCTTTATCGGTGCCCCGGATGGGGTTAACCCAGTCGCAAACTTGGTTCGAGACGCAGCCGGCGACCTATACGGCACCACCGTCGGTGGCGGCTCCCATAACTCAGGAATTGTCTTCAAGCTAGCTCCAACCGGTAAGGAAACTGTCTTGCACGACTTCGCTGGATCACCCGACGGAGCGTTACCCGAAGCTGGATTGATTCGGGATGCAAAGGGTAACCTTTATGGTACGACTAATGCTGGGGGTGATTCCAATTGCGCCATCAATGCTGGCCCTGGCTGCGGGATAGTCTTTCGCTTGGACAAACAAGGCGAAGAAACCGTACTGTACAGTTTCACCGGCGCAGCAGACGGTGGGTTTCCGGTCGCGGCTTTGGTCCGAGACGGGTCGGGAAACCTGTATGGCACGACTGAGCTCGGCGGCAAAACGGGTTGCGGGGTCATGAACCAAGGCTGCGGGGTAGTTTTCAAGATCACGCCTTGAATTCCATCATTTGCTTCGACAGGTAAGGAACTGTCGCCCAGATCGAAGAGACAACTGCACATCTCTCAAGCGACGAGAACGGGCCGTTACACCCATTGAGAATTGGCTGGCCGCACGGTCAATGCGTGTGTTCGCTGCAGGATGAGTCTCCACCTTGACAAAGTGCTAAAGGTGGGGCCCGCCGCCGTGCTCCGTTTAAATCCGACCGCGATAGTACTCCCGCCCAAACGCTCCTGGAGGCATTCCGTGCCACTTCTGAAAGGCGCGATGGAAGATGCTGGGTTCGGAGTATCCCAGCGCGTAAGCGGTTTCTGTGGCGGTCATGTTGGCGTCGAGAAGAAGATGCTCGGAAAGATCGCGGCGAGCCTGCTGCACCAGGCTTCGGTGGGAAATATCTGCCTGCCGTAACTTTCTTTGCAGTGTGCGCCGGCTGACACCAAAATGCCGAGCAGCGGAATCCAGATCGAAGTCACCGCTGTTCAATCTTTGCCGAACGAAGCTGAGCACGCTTTGCGAAAAGCTGGCCTCGCCGGAATCCCTCGCCAGAAACTGTTCCGCCGCCTCGGTGATCGCGCGGTGCAAATGTGGCCGCGCCGTTCTTAGCGGAATCTCGAGCGAGCAGCGGTCCAGCAACAGAGCATTCGTCGGCATGCCAAAGCGAACCGGCGCGCGAAAGATGCGCGCGTGCTCGCTGGTATCTTTTGGCTTTGCGTGCTGAAACCAGACTTCTCGCGGTGTCCACTCATCGCCCCCACGGAAGCGGTTGAGTTGCATCACGGTTGCCATCGACATCTCGCAATCGTGGCGAGGCTCGGGCAGGGAAGAGTCGGAAAACTCCCACTGAAAATGCGCAACCGATCCCTCTATATCCAACTGGAAGACGCCGACATTCGTCCAAATCGGCAGATACCGCGCTAAGCTGCGAAGCGCCTCGCCGAGGGTCGCACTCGTGATGATCGAATATCCGACCGCTCCATACTCCTGCTGCTCCACCCGTTCGCCGACGTGGAGGCCGAAATCCGGATCCTTGGTCATCCGGGCGGCGTATTCGGAAAGCAACATCATGTCGGCGTAAGGAATTCGCAAGGTCGGATCTTCAATCGCCTCGCGGTCGAGGCCCACGCTTCGCAGCAAGTGACGACCGTTGCCGCGACGCGCGGCAGTCTCCGCTATCTTACGCACCGAACGGGCAAAAACTGTGGGAACACTGGACATAGCCTATCTCGAACTACTGCGCAGACCGTTGTTTCCTTAGATCGCTTTCCTTAAATCGCTCTTTACAGCACAGCCAACGAATTGGCGCAAAAAATCATACTTCCTTAGCCAACCCAATGCTAGTGTTGGATGCACAAGAACGGACTCGATTTGAGACTTTTGGGATGAGCGACACTTTTCTTCGGCAGGCTGAAAAGGCCCGCTACAACATGATAAAGGGTCCAAACGGCCTTCGTGCCGGCTGGCGTCTGCCGATTTTCTTCGCGATTCTGCTGCCCCTGGGCTACGCCGCCAACCGGATTATCGATTCCATCATGCAGCGGCAGAACGCGGACGTTTTCACTCCCGCCGGAGGCACGATCGTACTGGGGGGCCTTGCCAGCACTTTGCTCTTGACGGCTTGGATCATGGGGAGAATTGAGGGCCGAAGCCTCGCTGATTACGGATTGCCCTGGCGACGCGCATTCTGCCTCCAGTTCTGGCAAGGAGCAGCTTTCAGCTTCGCATCCCTTACTGCGCTCCTGCTGGTCCTGCGCCTTTCGTCAGCTTTCTCTTTCGGATCGCCGGCCCTTCACGGCGCCGATATATGGAAATATGCTGCTGCCTGGACTGTACCGCTGTTTCTAGCGGCGCTGCTCGAAGACTTTTTCTACCGCGGCTATCTGCTTTTCACGCTGACCACCGGCATCGGCTTCTGGCCTGCGGCTCTAGTTACTTCGCTACTGATGGGCGGGGCGCACTACTTCAATCCCGGCGGACACGGCCTCGGCCCAGTCGCCGCCACGCTCTACTGTTTAGCAACCTGCCTGGTGCTCAGAAGGACCGGCGACCTCTGGATGCCGCTCGGAATCCACTCGGCTTGGAGTTGGGGCGAGGTTTTCTTCTACGGTGTACCTTCCAGCGGACAAGTGGCGCACGGGAACCTTTTGAATGCCAGCTTCCACGGCCCAGCGTGGCTCACCGGTGGGGCATTCGGACCGGAGGCGAGCTGGCTCAATATCGCCCTGCTTGTGATCTGGGGTCTGATATTTTCTGCCTGGTTGCGCGGAGTGAAATATCCGAACCCTGCCGCGATCCCGGATCCGCGCATGCGTATCATGGTACCGAGGACAGCGTCCTGATTTATCACTAGGAGGAGTTTATGAGCGGGCGTCGAGCTTTGAGTTTCTTGTCCTTATTTCTTCTTGTCTCGATCGGGGCATGGGCTCAAAGCATTGGCCAAGAGGGTAACGATCCTTTCACCGGCAGGCCAGCAAACCCCGCTCCCCCGTTCAGCGCTCCCAACACCGACGATCATTCATCTCCGCACGCCAGTGAAGAGCGCATGCTCAAGTTTAAGTCGGAGACAGTTGTTGTTCTCGTCCCAGCCGTAGTCACCGACAAATCCGGCACCCACGTCCATAACTTGACCAAGAAAGACTTTAAGGTACTGGAGAATGGTAAGCAGCAGAAGATTACGACCTTCGAGGAAGTGACCGCCAGCGGCTCCCGCCCGGCGCTAGTTACGAATCCTCCCGGCACATTCAGTAACCTTCCCGCCAGTGGTCAGCAACCGGTCTCGATCACGGTCATTGCGTTGGATACGATCAACACACCCTTCCTCGATCAGGCCTCCGGGCGAAAAGAATTGATTAAGTATCTGGCGAACTCGCTGGATTCTTCACGTAGCCTCGGCCTTGTCGTGATCAGCAGCAAAGGAGTCAAGGTGCTCGGCGGACTCAACAGCGATCCCGCCACTCTCATCGCCGCGCTCAAGAAAGTCGGCGGGGAACTGAGTTCGATGGAAACATTCAGCGCCGACGGCAAAGCGTTAGCGAACTTCGAAGCCCAGCCCAGCGAACTTACCGGCGGCATTTCACCGGGCGCCGATCCCGGGTCCCGGCTGCGCCAGTTCATTCTGAACGCCGACGCCGTCGAGGGTCAGTACAAGCAGCAACGCGCCATCGAAGACACCATGAAAGCTTTTCTCGCAATCGCGCTGTCGCTCTCTGGTATTCCCGGAAGGAAATCGCTCGTTTGGGCCACCGGAAGTTTTCCGTTCACTTTGGATTCTCCATCGGCTGTGCCGGGCGGGAATCTGTCGCTGCTCTACGAGCGCACGCTGCAGGCCTTAAATGACGCTCAGGTTTCCGTGTATCCGCTCGACGTCCGCGGCCTGGTCGGCACCTCACCCATGGCGGACGCAACCTATGACGGCGATCTCAGCGGTCCCGGATTCGCCGACGCCGCTGCGGGCCGGAGCGCATTGCAGACTTCCACAATCGCAAGCCTGAAGAATTTCGCCGACATGACGGGCGGTCACGCTTTCTATAACAACAATGATTTGGTCGCCGGTTTCAAGCGCGCCGCGGACGATTCGTCTTCCTACTACTTGATCGGTTATTACGCCGATCACCACGATACCAAACCGGGATGGCGGAAACTGCAAGTGCAAGTCGGGCGGCCCGACGTGGAAGTGCATGCGCGCACCGGATTCCTGGTGACCAACGCAACCATCGATCCCGCCTTGACCCGCAAAGCGGACGTCGACTTCGCCTTGAGTTCTCCCTTTGATAGCACCGGAATTCCAGTGACACTCGAGTGGCAGCCGCCCACGTCCGATGCCGAGAGAAAGAAACCTGCATTCACCCTGCACGTGCCCGCCATCAGTGTCATCGACGAAGCCGACAACAATCGCTTCGATATCGATTTCATTGCCCAGACCACCAAAACTGGCGCGCCTCCGGCCAACGCCGCGCAGACGGTCAAAGGCGCGATCCCCGCTGCCGCGCTGCCCAAGATCAAAGCCGAGGGAATGATCTACAAGAACGCGTTGCAACTTCTCCCCGGCACCTATCAAGTACGGTTTGTAGTACGAGACAATCTCAGCGGCAGGATCGGAAGCGTTACCGCCCCGCTTACGGTGAACTGAAAGTAGTTTGTCATTCCGAGCGAAGCGAGGAATCTGCTGTAGCTTCACCCCGGAGGAACCGCACGCCCGTCAACGAAAAGATCTGCCAGAGTGGCCCATCCTTTCATCACCGTTGGTCGCGCAGAGCCAGTTGCCTTTCTTCGGGCGTCATCTGATTCCACAACACCTTCAAGTCTTGCTCAATGCGGGTGTTGCTCGCGTCCTTCCGCAACGAGCGAGAGAACCAGCGATACGCGGTAGGCAGATCGCGAGTGGCGCAGTGACCAGTCGCGTACATCGTGCCTAGCACGCTTTCAGCCTGGGCGCTTGAGCGCTGGGCCGCAGCCAGCAAACTTGTTCTGGCCCGCGTGCAGTTTTCCTGCACGCCGTTACCGTAGAGATATTTTTCGCCCTCAGCCTCGAGGTCTGCTACGGCAGATTGGGTTTGCAGCTTGGCCGCCTTGCGCACGGGGGCCGACCGCTCGGCAGTCGCATCACCGGAGTCATCCGTCTTCGTAGTCGATGCGGAATTACCTGGTTGCGGCGGATTGGTGGCCTGTGAATCGTTTGCCGGCGGCTGATCTGCTTGGGACTGGCTCGCCTGCGGAGGTTGAGTCGAATCCGCCGCACCTGATGCCGAAGCTGCAGGCGGAGTCGCGGTCTGATCGCTCGACTGGCTGGTCGGTGCTGGAGCCGGTTGCTGAATTTTATTATCGGCGCTCGCCCCATTTGCCGGGGCCGGCTCCGAAGTCGAAGCCGCGACCGCCGGCGGGGAATTCGCATCTTGAGCGCTACCGGCGGGCGGCGGACTGCTTAGAAGCCTGCTGGCGATGACGCGCAAGTCCTGTCGCCAGTGCCAGCCCGCTACGGCAACCGCCGCAAGCAGCACAATCAGAATCAGATTCCGGCCGCGGTGCTGCGGTGTTTCATCTTCGAGCAGGTAGCTCAAGCTTCTGCTATCTGCCGGTTCATTCCCTAAGCCGAGAAATGACGGCCCGCTGACTTTCTGCGCGATTACTTCTTTCGTCTCTCTTGCGGTGGGCGATGAGGGCTGCGAAAGCGGCCGCGAGGAAACTGGAGGCGGGGAGACACGCTGCGGCTGAGGCGCGGACTGACTCCCTCCGGGACCTGGAAGGCGCAATTCCGCCGCGCACATCCCGCAAAAGCGATGTTGCGGGAAATTTTCGTAACCGCACTTTTCACAACGCACGAGCATGGATACTGGCATAAGAATATACCGACTTTGGATGGTGTATAGGCGATTTCGGTTGGTTGGCTAGACGGTAGCATCTTCGCTCCAGAAAACCCATTAACAATTAACCATTTAGGCAGTTACTCCCTTAATTCTCGCTGTGATCGATCTGTAACAAAGCAGTAGCGAATCGGTCTCATTGTCATTCGATGAATTCCCATTTTGCGAAAAACGCGTCCCGAGCCCTCGATGTCCCTGTGGACAAAAAATAGTTAGTGCCAATTCCGGACGCACATGGCCTTCCGTGACCTATGGCAAGTCGCACGTAACCCGAATAATGGGGCTGTTGCACATTGCGTTTTCTTGACTGGCAACATGTAGTCAGGATCGCGGCGCAGCAGCTCTTCAATCCCCCGGCCGTGCGCGAGCACGGGCAAGAGAGGCGGTACCGTGAGAAACCTCACGCGGCAGTCGAAGTCAGTCGGTAGCCTGATCACCCTTCTCGCACTTTTCTTATTTCTACTACTTCCAGCCTTTGCAGCCGCGCAGAGCGTAAACCTGACCTGGGAGGCCAGCAACTCCCAGAACATCGTGGGATACAACGTCTTCCGCAGCATGAACGCCGACGGTCCCTACTCGCAAATCAATTCGGCCCTCGACCCCAATACCAGCTATTCCGACAACACGGTCCAAGCGGGCAAGACCTATTACTACGTAACCACGGCCGTCGACAATCAAGGCGTGCAGAGCGCTTATTCGAATCAGTCGGAAGCCGTGATTCCCGGCGGCGGCTCTGGTTCGGAAAATGCCCTATACAGCTTTGCTGGAGGCAACGATCCCAGGCTCCCTTATGCCGGCCTGATTTTCGACAAGGCTGGTAACCTTTACGGCACCACGGAATTTGGTGGAACCGACAATCAGGGTACGGTCTTCGAAATAACCGCCAGCTCGAATGGTGGTTGGACAGAAAGCGTGCTTTACAACTTCACCGGCAGCGAGGACGGAGGCCAGCCCTACGGCAGCCTGGTGTTCGATTCATCCGGCAACCTCTACGGCACGACCAATTTCGGGGGTAGCACCAACTGCAATCTGGGATGCGGCACTGTCTTCAAACTCACACCCGGTTCCGGCGGTTGGACCGAATCCGTGCTTTACACCTTCAGCGGAGGCACCGATGGCGGCGAACCTTACGCTCGATTACTGCTCGACGCTTCCGGCAACCTCTACGGTACGACCTTGCTCGGCGGAAATATTGGTTCGGTCTGCAGTTCCGGTTGTGGCACCGTCTTCAAGTTGGCCCACGGATCCAGCGGCTGGACCGAAAGCGTCCTCTACGCGTTCGAAGGCGGATCCGACGGAGCTTCACCTTACGACGGACTTGCCTTTGACCCCGCCGGCAATCTTTACGGCTCAGCCTATGCGGGCGGCACTTCTAGCAACGGCACCATCTTTAAGCTGACCCCGGGCTCCAGCGGATGGACCGAGAGCGTCATTCACGCCTTCGCCAGCGGCTACGACGGAACCCATCCCTATGGCGACCTGATCCTCGACGCCACCGGCAATCTCTACGGTACTGCTTATCAGGGCGGTCACGAGGGATACGGCATGGTCTTTCAATTGCAGCCCAGCTCGAACGGTCGATGGAGAGAAAAAGTGCTCCACGGTTTCGCCAATACTCCCGCAGGAAATCCCGTTGGAGGCCTGGTCATGGACACCGCTGGCAATCTCTACGGCACGACCATGTTGGGTGCCGTCACCACTACCTGTTCAAACGGATGTGGAGCGCTGTTCAAGCTGACACCTTCAACCGGCGGTGCTTGGACCTACAAAGTCGTCCATGATTTCGGGCAGGGAACCGACGGATACCATCCCACCGGCGACCTGATTCTCGACTCCACCGGCAATCTTTACGGTACCACGCAAGCAGGCGGAGCCCAGGGATCCGGCATGGTGTTTCAAATCATGCATTAGAATCACTGTTCTGCTTCTGAGGGAAGAATCAAATTTCGGGTGCCCCACCTTTGCGTCCTTTGCAAAGGTCGGGGCCCTAAATCCTCACTTTGAAACCGCGCCAATGTAAACCGAAAATGGCTTCAGGGACAGATGTGAAAGCGAAACCTTCGATCCTGCGCCCATCGTCGTAAAGAGCGTGTTTGCGCCCTGCACCGCAAACCCCTGTGCGCCCAGATCGAAGCTCACCTGCTGCGGCCGCGACGACATATTCAGCACCACCAGCACCGCTTCATTCTTATAGCGCCGCAAGTAAGAAAGCACGTTCGTATCGCTCTCGTTAACCGCCACATAATCCCCATCGAGCAAAGCTCGATTTTCGTGCCGTAGCGCCAGCAGTCTCCGATAGACCTGCAGAACCGACGACGGATCTTTAAGTTCACTCGCCACGTTCACTGTCTTATAGCTAAGTGGAACCGGCAGCCAGGGCGTGCCCCGCGTAAACCCGGCGTTCGCGCTGCCGTCCCACTGCATCGGAGTGCGCTCCCCGTCGCGCCCTTTTTCCTGCGGCCAGCCCACCCGCCCAATGGGATCCTTTACATCTTCCTTCCGCTTCGGATCGTTATTCTCCATCCCAATCTCTTCGCCGTAATACATAATCGGCGTGCCCCGCAACGTCA
>Ga0206844_10216_pt1 | contig 14782 bp, 14 predicted proteins | sample Alteio_BWOrgCont_22_FD_152907 | JGI IMG/M metagenome (GOLD analysis project Ga0206844, IMG submission 152907) | Enriched cells from forest soil in Barre Woods Harvard Forest LTER site, Petersham, Massachusetts, United States -... | ecosystem: Environmental > Terrestrial > Soil > Temperate forest >...
AAACATACAAAACTAATAGAATTAACGCTCCTTTTCTCATAAAAGTCATTTTACTACTTCCAAACTTTCGAGTCAAACACCGAGGCAACCCAAATCCAAATCTGCTTTTTTACTTGAATTCCATCTAGTGAAGGCCTAGGATTGCCTATGATGTCTAAGCTAACTGTTGACAAAAAAACTTCGCCTCATGCCGCGCTTGCCCTTGCAGCCCTGGGAATAGTTTTTGGTGATATCGGGACCAGCCCGCTTTATACCCTCAAAACGGTGCTTGATCTTGCGGGTGGCAAGCCAACGTCTGAGTCCGCGCTGGGACTTCTGTCCTTGCTCATCTGGACGCTGCTGATTACGGTATCTCTTAAATATGTGACCTTTGTGATGCGGGCTGATAATGACGGTGAGGGCGGCATCATGTCCCTTATGTCCTTGCTAAGACTACATAAGCACCATCGGCCTGTGATCATTACCCTGGGCTTGTTCGGAGCGGCACTCATCTATGGCGATGGGGCGATCACACCGGCGATTTCAGTGCTATCAGCCATCGAAGGCCTAAAAATTACAGCTCCAACATTAGCCCCTTATGTATTGCCGCTTTCGGTTTTTATTTTACTGGCCTTGTTTACGGTCCAATCGCAAGGCACTGCGCGCATTGGATGGGTCTTTGGTCCTGTCATGACTTTATGGTTTCTTGTCATTGGAATTTTGGGCTTATGGGGCATTGCCCAGCACCCTGGTGTACTTGTTGCTTTCAATCCCTGGCATGGGTTACATTATCTTTTTACCAACGGGCCTAAAGGCTTTTTGGTCCTTGGCGGTGTTTTTCTGGCCGTGACCGGGGCTGAAGCACTTTATGCGGACATGGGGCATTTTGGCGCTGGCCCTATTCGACTGGCCTGGTATGGGCTGGTTTTACCTTCGCTGCTGCTGAATTATACAGGTCAAACAGCACTATTGATGTCCGGCGGCCCGATCAATGACAACATCTTCTATCAATTATGTCCCCCGCCTCTGCTCTTATCACTGATAATCCTCTCCACCACAGCAACCGTTATTGCCAGCCAGTCCATCATCACAGGGGCTTATTCCATGACACGCCAAGCTATTCAACTTGGCTGGTGCCCTCGTATGAAGATCACGCAGACATCATCAGAAGGTTACGGACAAATTTATATCGGTGCTGTGAACTGGTTGTTGATGATCGTAACGATAGGAATAACGATTTTCTTCGGCAGTTCAGACCGTATGGCCTCAGCCTATGGCATCGCCGTATCCTTGACCATGTTGTTGACGACCGCACTGCTGTTTGTCGTGACACGGGAAATCTGGAAATGGAACATTTTCCTAAGCCTCGCCGTCGTAGGCACTTTTTTCTGTATTGATGCAGCATTCTTTTGTGCAAATTCTTTAAAAATTCTGGATGGCGGTTGGGTACCGCTGGTCCTTGCTATCACCATTTACATCATGATGTGGACCTGGCGACGTGGTTCTATTGCCTTATTAAAAGGTTTGTATTCACTGACCATACCCGTTCACGACTTTCTTGAACACCTTAAAAATCCACCTGTGCCTCGCGTTAGCGGCACCGCCGTATTTTTAAGCAAGACAACCGAAAAAACGCCGCCGATCCTCATCTGGCAGGTCGCCCTTAACAAATCATTACATAAACATCTTGTAACGCTTTCAATTGTCACTACCCATACTCCTTTTGTCGACGATGATCAAAAACTCACCAAAGAATGCCTTGCCCCTAACTTTTGGAGATTGATTGGGTTTTACGGCTTTATGGAAAAACCGGATATCCCCTCGCTTTTACGGCTGGCCCAAAAACACGAATGTAATCTTGATCTAAGCGATGTCACCTATTATGTTGCGCACGCAACCATCATGCATTGTCCCAACGGTACAGGACTGCCCTTGTGGCAAGAAAAAATTTTTGCTTTTCTCTTACGCAACTCCACGCAAATCGAAGAATTTTTAAACTTGCCAAGTGAACGTGTGGTTGAAATAGGTAGGAAGATTGAAATCTAAATCAAATGCCGCAAACCCTGTACCGCAATTAATAAACCGATGAATATTAACAACGCCGAGCTCAAATAGGGAGCTTTTCGGGCGAATTCACCGAATCTATTAAACCGTTTGCCTATGTGTTGTACTGAAAGGGCGGCAAGAGTTCCAACGCTTACCAAGGTAATGGCAAGCCCTATACTAAAACCGAACACAAGTGTAAGACCCAAGGTCACTTTCTTCAATTGTAGGCAAACCAATAATAACGCAAATGCCGACGGGCATGGCATTAGGCCACCGGTCAGGCCGAATAAAATGACCTGGCCTGTTGTCACTTGCTTGTTCAATAATTGTTTTTGTACTTCTGCAGCGTGTGCGCGCTCATGAGCATCCCCGAATTCAATATCTCCTTCAGGTTCATCATGATGATGGTGTGGATCATGTTCGTGGTTGTGGGCTTCTTTCTGGGCCTCGTGAGTTTTGTACCTCATCCAACAAGCTATCCCAATAACAATGATCCCAATGGCCAATTGAAAGTATGGTTCTACTTTCTCTAAATTCAAATTGGAAGAATAATGCAAACCCACAAATGCAAGTATCCATATTACGGCGGTATGAGAAACAGTTGCTGAAATCCCTAGAAGAAAAGCTTGCCAGATAGTGCCGCGGATTCCTATGATAAAGGCGGTCATCATGGTTTTGCTATGCCCGGGTTCTAAGCCATGCAACGCACCCAGGAAAACCGCCATAGGGAAAAACAGCCACGGATTACCTTGGGCTAAATATTCATTAAAAAAAGTCATATTTTATTTATCCCCAAGCTCCTGAGAGCTCCCAAAACTTGCAATCAGTTTTTCCTAAAACTCATCATGAAGCCGGAGCGCAAATACAGATACAGGACCGCGGTCAGCATTATAACCTGGATCATCGATAAATTGGTAATCGAATGTCACAGTGAACCCTTGGGGAAGTTGATAAGCATAATATAATTCTGTGACTTTTTCGTAATTATAATTTAAATTACCATCCCCTAATATCAATCCTGTCCCGCCCTCCTGCAGATACTGGGCATGAACGCCACTCAAACCATTGACAAGCTCTGCTAATCCAACAGTATCATTGGGCCGTGACCACGACGTACCTTTTAAACTTAACCCTATTGAAGCAGTCCTATCGATTTCAGTAAAAGCCCACGTTTCCGTGTGGCCATCATCCCAGCCTATTCGAGAGAATACCCCTAGATCTTTCGTGATTTCCTGCTCAATATTGATCCCGGCTCCATATTTATAACGATATGCCCTTGATTCCGTGATATCAACATCCGGAGAATTAACAGCATCTTTATATAAACCCATATCCGCGTGATTCACGTACCCTAAAAGACGGATTTTTCCTGGATGATCATCAATGGTATAGTCCTTCTCGCCTTCAAGCACTTCTCCTATCGGCCAGTCCGACCAATGGGAGTCAAGATGATCGCCACCGGCAGTTTTCGGTTCCATAAAATTTCCCCATCTTATCGCATAAGATGGTTGGATGTATTCCACGGTCATCCCATTGGTATAGCCCTTGCCATCGGCAGGATAATCCCAAGCACCGTTGGTTTCCAATCCCCAATTCATAAATTGGGTCCTGGCATCGCCGGCATAGGTATTATTATCAAAAATATCCGTAGGACTCATTTTACCCGCACTAATAACAACCCTTGATGTTGCTTGCTGTTCAGCCAATTGATTTTGACCTGAATCAACGTGTTGGAAGGTATCGGACAAATTAATTGTTTGGCGTAAATAAGCGCGTGCGACATTGTTCCAAATAAAAAATCCTTGCCCCAGAGAACTTTTCATAAGTCCCCCACTTTGTGCTTCTCCATTGGGAAATCCCGCGATCCCTTGAGTGTTACTTAAACCATTTCCTTGTGTGATCTCGGGATCAATATAAAGTTCTCCACCTTGCCAAAGCTTTCTTCCTAAGAACAAAGTAGCACTGGCAGTTTCCTGTATTTCTCCGTTAGCATTCAAACTCATTGGCCCTGAATATAATGCATGAAACCCGGGGTCTCCCTGGCCTATGACCGTACCTTGATAATGAATGCTCCAGTCTTCTTGGGGACCTGCATCAGCAAATGCGCAAGTGATAAATAAAAAGAAGAGACTGATAAAAAAAGGAATAAAAATTCTCATGACTTAACAGGGATTATCCAGCCTTGAACAGTGACCCACACTAAATACACATTTAATACAAGAATCACGGCCGCAGATAGCCATGAGAGTACTTGAAGCCATGTAGCATTGACAAAGGTCCCCATTTTCTTCTTGTCACAGGTAAACATCACCAGCGGGATTACCGCGAAACTTAATTGAAGGGATAAAATGACCTGGCTTAAGATCAATAGACTATTTGTCCCTTTCTCCCCGAACATCGACGCAACAATGGCTGCTGGGATGATTGCTATCAACCGAGTTATCATGCGCCTGACCCATGGACGCAGACGAATATTCAAGAATCCCTCCATGACGATCTGGCCTGCTAATGTCCCTGTTAAGGTGGCATTCTGGCCGGAGGCTAAAAGCGCAATCGCAAACACGATACTTGCCAAAGAAGCGCCCAAAACCGGAGATAACAAATGGTATGCGTCCTGGATTTCTGCCACATCCTGGTGCCCGCTGTTATGAAATGCGGCAGCAGCCAGGACTAAAATAGCGGCATTGATAAAAAACGCACACATTAAAGCAGCGGCTGAATCAATACCCGCAAAATGGATGGCCATTTTTTTACCTTCATCATTGCGTTCAAACGCCCGGGTCTGGACAATGCTTGAATGCAGATACAAATTATGCGGCATCACCGTGGCCCCTAAAATCCCAATGGCAATATATAACATGGTAGGATTAGTGACGATCTCCGGTTTTGGCAACAAATTGGAAAAGAACAGCGGTAATGATGGGTTGGAAACCATCATCTCATAGCCAAAACATATTCCGATTAAGACGATCAAACCTCCCACGATACTTTCAATGATCCGAAATCCTTTATATTGTAGAAATAAAATAATAAGGACATCAAACGCCGTCAGGAAGATGCCTATAATAATAGGAAGATGAAAAAGCAGGTTCAAGGCAATCGCAGACCCAATGACTTCCGCCAAATCACATGATGCGATGGCTATCTCCGCTCCAATCCATAACATGATGGATACCGGCTTACTATAATGGTCACGGCAAGCCTGGGCCAAATCACGGTCGGTAACAATGCCGAGTTTTAAAGATAAATACTGAAGAAGAATTGCCAGAAAATTAGAGATCAATATAACGGACAATAAGACATACCCGTATTGGGCTCCGCCAGCCAGGTCTGTGGCCCAGTTGCCTGGATCCATATACCCAACCGCGATGATCAGTCCCGGCCCTATAAAGGCCAGCATTTTCCGGCCCCAAGAAGCTTTTGAAGGCACATGGATGGTTGAATGCACCTCCGACAAACTCACCGTTTTACTGTCCTGCCGCCAGCCTAATTTCATTGGCACTCCTTGCAAATTCCATAAAAATGCATCTCATGGCCCAGGATCTTAAAGCCTTGTTTTTCCAAAATAGGGTGATAAACCTCATCTTCTTTCCTGTCTGGAAATTCAATGAAGCTATGGCAACGCACGCATTGGGCATGATGATGGGGCTTCTCATCATAGACATGCTCAAAATGATGGTGCTTGTCCCCAAAAGCAGTTTCTCGGATGATGCCGGCTTCCAGCAGGTCACGCAGCACCCGATACACCGTCGCCCGAGAAACATTCAATTTCTTTTCAGCACATACTTTTGCCAATTCCTCGGCGGTAAAATGCCCATGGGTCCTCATCACCTCAGAAAAAACCAACTCCCGCCCCTGACTGACCCGCAGCCCAGCCTGGGACAAATATTGCAGAAATTTAGCACGCTCATCAAGAATGATTTGAGTATTCACTTTTCCCATATGAGATACTGTATCATTATTGTAATAAAAAATCAAGGATTACACGTATTAAGAATGGTAAATTTGTTCTTTTCGCATGCCTTTATTCGTACAAGATTCCCTATTTTTGGGTCAGCATTAGGGGTTTGCTTTAGCAGTGCATAACCACTAGCAGTGCCTGAGAAGGAAATACAATGTACGAATAACCAATGTGAGCGAAAAGAATAAATTTATCACTACGAGAATAAATACTAGGAGGAAGGTTGTGCGCAGGATTCGCGGACGATTAGGTCGGGGGCAAGGACTTTGTGGACTACACCGGTTTGTTTGCCTGTCATTATTTCATAAATGACCCTTGTTGCCTCTTCTCCCATGACAAACAAAGGCTGCTTGATGGTGGTCAAACCCACAGGGCCGAAGAGTCCGGCAGGGTTGTCGTCAAAACCGATGATGGAAATATCTTCCGGTACCTTAATGCCGTTTTCCATGGCCACGGAAATGATCTCAAGGGCCATGTCATCACTGGCCGCAAAAACCGCGGTCGGAGGATTTTCCAAAGAAAAAAACCGTTCAGCGGCCTGACGTGCTGAGCGGCGGGAGTAATCGCCCTTATAGACGTAGTCTGGCAGGCAATCAAGGCCATGCTGCTTTAAGGCTTTCTGGAAACCTTCAAAACGGTCTATGCCCGCCTGTGTCTGCATATTACCGGTGATGGTGGCGATGCGCTTATGGCCTAAATTGATCAAATATTCCGCGGCGGTGAAGCCGCCTTTGACATTATCCACCGCGATATAACTGACATCCAAATCTTTAACGATATGATTAATGACTAAACAAGGGGTGGCTTCGCGTACCGCAGTTTCCACTTGAGGCAGGTTTTCAATGATGTCCGCAAAAATAAGGCCACCGGCAAAATTTGACCTTAAAGGATTGCTTCCGTCGGTAATATGAAAAATCAAATCCAGCCTTAAGGTTTCGCAGCCATGGCCGATGCCGCGCATCAATTCCACCGCATAGAAAGAATGAAATATACCTGGATAACCCGGGATGACAAAACCGATGGCGGTGTTCTGTATGCCGCGGGCCAGACGCTGGGCCGTGGGGTTGGGCTTGAACTTCAGCTCCCCTATGACCTGCTCTACACGATGGGCGATTTCTTTGTTTACGGTGGGGACTTTGTTAAGAACGCGCGAGACAGTGGTGATGGAAACATTTGCCCGTCGGGCGACATCAGTTATGCTTATTTTTTTTTCCACTTAAAGATTCGGCCTTAATTGAGCTTTACAATATCCCCCACTTTAAGATCACTCGATTTGTCTTTGATATCTGCAGCACAGATATCCCGACGTAACTGAATGACTTCCAAAGTGGCTATTTGATTTGAATCATGATAAACCTTGAGGACAGTGCCGATATTGACAGAACTATTCTCTTGCCCTAAATCCACGATAACAAAATTATTAGATTCATTAATGCTGATAATAGAGCCTTCTGTTTTACCACTCATGGTGACCGGCGCGGGACTGGGCGCTTCTGCCTGCTGCTCTGCAGGAGGCGGCGGGGCCTCTTGCTGTGTAGCCGTATTGGTGGGGGCATTAACAATAATGGGCGGCAATTCTACGCTGCCTGAAGAAGATGAGGTGTCTTCGGAAAGTTTTTTATCCAAACCTTCTTTGATTTTCCAAATATCGTCAATACGGCTTTGAATGACACTCTCCGTCTCAACCAATTTTTTCTGCATAGCTTCTTTATCATCAGTCAGGCGCGCGACCGTCCGTTCAAGCTCCACCTTAGTAGAAGACAACTCCCTGATTTGAGAAAGCAATTCCAAATTTTGTTCTTTAAGCCTGTCTGCACGGTCATTGACCGCTTTCTGGTCATTACGTGATCGGGCCAAATCAATGGAAAGATTGTCTGCTATATCCTGGCCGTATTTGATCTTTTGGACAATTTCATCTTTCTCATTGCTCACCTGTTTGAGTTCCAAATCCAGGTCGGAATTCTGTTTCTTCAAGTCCACCACTTGCAAAGCAGCCTGGTCCAATTCAGCTTTCTCACTATCAAGTTCCACCTGTAAGGCTGCTTTCTGTCTAAGCACAGAGGCCCAATACTGGTCGCCTTGAGGAGAGGTCACATCTACCGTGGATGCGGGAACAGCAGGGTTTGAGGCCGCATTATAAACAGGTGCTGGAACACGCACGATACGGGTCTTATAAACAATGCGTTTGGGACGATTTTTAAGTTTTTCCATCAGATCATCACGTTCGCGGCTGATGGTATCCACCCGGTTTTTCCAATCATCCCGGTCAGAATTAGCTTGGGTGAGCTGGGACTGCAAATCATCGGATTTGTGTTTCAGATCATCGAATTGGCTTTGAAGTTGGGCTTTATCTTGTTGTGCTTGGACAATTTTGCTAGTGAGTTGGTCTTCGTCATCTTGCAGTTTTTTAGCTTTAGCCATAAGTTCTGCCGACTTGCTTTCATCGTCGGCAATCTGACTATGCAAACTCTGGTTCTGACCTTGAAGTGTTTGCTTTTGCATCAAAGCCAACACAGCGACAGCAGCACTTACTACGACGAGCACTCCTAAGATCCAAACACTTACACGCACCGCTATGGACATAATGTCTCTCCTAAAATATCTTTGATAATATACAGAATATAACAAAGCATGCGCATCAATACAAGAAAATTCAAAGAAATTTTATAAGGACAGACTCTTTCTTTTTCAAATAAAAAAAGAGTCCGTCCCCATTATTATTCATACCGGATATTGTCGAGATAAAACGTGCATGAGGATGGGTTATCATCAACATTGGCGATCCACGCAAAACCTCCGCTGATGTAACTTAAATCTTTGTCGCGCAAATCAATTTCATATTCTTTCCATTGCTTGGATAAGATCACAGGCCCTATCGACGCTGTATCCGAATCAGGATACTCCCGTCCCTGCCCTATTCCGCCTATCCTGAATTCAGCAATTTTCTCGCCCCCCACTTCACCATGGGCCCAAAATTTCAATTTTTTTGCACCGGTCAAATTATAGCCACCTTTCCTATCGCCCCAATTATCAGCCGGGTTAAGCCAATAGATCCCCGCCCAATGCCGGCCTTTTAAGGAACAGGCAATATCATAGTCGACTTTAATGCAACTTTTGCTTTCCTTACAATTGTCCTTCCAGGCGTCATCCATTTTAATGCACTCGCCGGTGGGCATGTATCCCGAAGGCACAAAACGGTTGAATGAGCCTTTGTCTTGATAAACAAAAAAAGGCTTAAAAGGTTTGGGTTGATCACCGCCGGGCATATCATTGTCTTGGGCATAGGCGGGGGAAAAGGTTGTGCTGGAAATAAAAACAAAAAGAATAAATAAACAACTGCTGAATTTCATCATAATTTTTCTTAATTTTGGGGGAGATAGAATTAAAGGGACACAATACTTAATTCATCGAATTAAGTATTGTGTCCCTTTAATTCTAGTGACTAGACATTATCCAATTCGCCTAATTTCTGCTGAGCTGCTTCGGAAGGTTTCCAGAACCAACCACCCGGATCCCAACATTGTGAATAGAAAAACTCATTAATAACTCTCTTGTACGCACTGGTAGCTTGATCTTTTTTACCGGCATTTTGATAGGCTTCACCCAAAATAAACAATGCCGTGCCAACATCATTGAGCGCCCAATAACTCATGGTCTTTTCTTTGGACTCCCACGGATATTCTTTCAATGAGGCCTGCATTTCCTTGGCTTTTCCGGCATATAAATCCACCGTCTTGTCAGCATAGGCCTCAACAGCTTTAAGATCATTCGCCGCCAATGCTGCCCATGCCTTCTGTACTAATTGACTTGAGGAATAATCACCGAAGTCCCAATTGACCCCGGCCGCCATCATGCCTAGTTTTTCCTTAGCAGCGTCCGCAGGTTTCCAAAACCAACCTTTGATGTCCCAAGTCTGGCCAAAAGAATAGTCGCTAACTACTTTGTTATACGCTTCTTTGGCCTCATCTTTCATATTTGCAGCACGATATGCCTCTCCTTGAATGTAATAACTGGTCGCCACATCATTAAGCGCCCAATATTTGAATATGTCATCATTCGAACCAGTGGCATAATCTTTCAAACCGGCCTGCATCTTAGCAGCTTGTGCACCATAAAGGGAGATGCATTTATTAGTGTAGGCCAACACAGACTCAATATCATTTTGAGCCAATGCTGTCCACGCTTTAGTAGTCAACGTTGAGGACCGGTAATCACCGAAATTAATCGGAGCTTTAACCCCCACTGAAGGGGCCGCAGCAGCCACCGATGCCGGAGCAGAATCCCCTTGAGGCACTGGCACTGGTTGAGATTCCGAGGCCATTTTGGCGGCACTTACAGCGCTCTGGTCATCCGCGAATGAATCCATCGCGCAAAAACCAAATATTGCAATTACTAACAACCCTAACCATTTTTTCATTACACTCCTCCTGATTTGCGTTCCCACTGGGGTGAAAACAGTTTTAAGACTTCCAAAGCTCCTTATAAGTATAATACACTTTCCTAGGTTCGCGCAAGTACGGACTTTGACTGCCGTCTCCCTGGCCAAATATGCCAAACCACTCTTCAAAATAATAACCGCCTGGAAAAGGACCCACGGCATCCGCCTTGGTATCATGAATAGAAGGTGAATAATCCTTCCACCATTCATCAAGCCACTCAAAAGCCATTCCACCGACGGAGTTTCCAGCGCCTTCTTTGTAACCGGCACTGTTATAAAGAATGTCCAGCCAATTGCCTTTATGATAATCAGACTGGGCCTGCTGGGCCTCTTGATAAGTCATGCTCACCCCACCCCAAGACGGGGCCCCATATTCCGTAATAAAAGCCGGCTTACCAGCCTCTTCCGCGACCTGGTCCCAAAAAGAACCGAACCCATAATCCCCGCGGTAGACATTGGCCCCAAAAGCATCCACATCCGGATCATATTTACCAAATTTATCCACAAATAAAGTGTCCCCATTACAAATCGCTACTGGATGGTTGGGATCAATTGATTTAATCATTTTAGCCACTTCATTAACAAATTTGTAATACGCGTCCGGCTTTTTATCCGCATTGGAAGCAACGCCATAATTATTTTCATTACCTAAAATCCACATGAGAATATACGGCTCATCCTTGAATTCCATCACCATTTTTCGGACATAATCCATCATATTTTTTTGGTGTACCGGATTTTCGTAATCCGTACCCTCTGTCCAACTGGCCCCCGAACCGATGGCATATTTACCCAAAAAATTGCTCATGGCCACCTTAAAACCGTAACCAGCGTACATTTTTTCTAAGAATGCCTTGTCGGATTTCATGGATGGCTGATAGTACATACGCAGCGTATTGACCCCCATTTCTTTCATCAAATAAAAATCACCCACCATAGGCTCATCGGCATGCCGTTTATTATCACCATATTTATCCACCCAAGCTTCATAGGGGGCGGTAATGACACCATCATGACTGTCATCTTCCCGCATCCAGTCCTGCAAGGTGCCATCATCCGGACTTTGACCTATCTTGGTGGGCATATAACTCATCCCTTTGATAAAAAAAGGCTTATTATCCACCAATAATTGCCAGTGACCGCTTTCATATTTGACAAAACGTACCTGTCCCTGCCCTGAATAATAAACCGGCTTACCGAGCAGCATCCTTTTGGGCTGCCAATTTAATTGTTGTTTGGCAATTTCCAACAGGCTTAAATTTCGAAGAATCCCGGGTTTGGTGAGGGCCACAAAAAGATGGGGGTCATCAGGATTAAGAATACGTATCTTGGCCCCTTTAAATTCCAAATGCAATTCGGGATGGATACGTATCAGGTACTGGATCTTGGCCAACGCTGCCTGGGCCGGATACCAGGGGGTCTGCCAATATGTCCACGCGATCGTCGATGGAAAATTCACGATCAGGGCATCATAGGCCTTGATCGCTTGGGCAAACATCCTGGCCTTTTCAAAAGTTTCCCCTATATAAAATAATCGCACACCCCAGGATTCCGGTGCAGTGGCCCATTTATAAAAAGCAGCTTGTAAGTCCGTGGTGTTGACAAAATCCCATTGGCTGCCTTGCAGGCGACCTGCTTTTAAAGCCTTCCTGTAGCCCGGGTCTTTATAAAGATCCGCTATATTAGGGTAAATACCTTCTCCCAAAGCGGCTATTAAACCCGGCTGATCGGTGATTTGATAATGAAAATTCTGAGTGCCTACGTTGAGGAATTGGCCGTATTTGGTCCAATCAACGACTTGTTCCCTGCCTGGAAATGCCAGCACTGGAACAGTCCTGGGAGCTTTTTTGACAGGGGCTGCATCCAGGGGATTTTTGCCTTCCATGACATCAATACTATCCTGGGATTTTTCCGCAACCGACCAATACCCGCCGCGGCTGGGATCAAAACTCTGGGCCCAGGGATATTGGACAATAATATTCTTAAACTCTGCTTTAGCTTCGTCATTCTTACCTTGATGCATCAATGCTTCGGCCTTGATAAACAAACAGGTGGCCACATCAGACATAATTTTATAATCGCTAATTTTATCGCGTGGCGGGAAATTAGTTAATTGCGAAGCTAAAACCCTGGCCTTGTCACCGTAAATTTCAGTGATTTCATCTACAAGTTCCGTGAGGGTCTTCAAATCTGCGTTTTGGGAAGCTTGCCATGATAAGCGCACGATTTCGTCAGCCGAGCGCTCTTGCGCCTGTGCATGGGCCGGGCATGCGGCAAAAAAAAGTAATATAGCTACGAAAGCACGCACCATTATCCCAACACCTCTCCTGAAGAAAGGCCTTTGACAATATGTTTCTGCATAGCCAAGTATACCATAATAATGGGTATCGCTGCCATGGTCAGTCCTGCCATCAGGACCGGATAATCCGTACTATTGGCCCCCTGAAAAACCATGATACCCCTTTGCAAAGGCATCAATTTAGAGTCTCCCAAAAGCAAGGTAGCCAAAATATATTCGTTCCATACATTGAGCGAATTAAAGATCACGACGACCGCAATGGCCGGACGGGCAAACGGCATGGCCATGTTCCACCAGATGCCGATCTTACCACAGCCATCGATTCGGGCGGCATCTTCTAGCTCATGGGGCATTTTGTCAAAAAAAGTCTTGAACAATAAAATGCTCATGGAAAGCCCGACATTGATCATGCACAGGACATAACCCAAACGGGTATTGACCAAATGTAATTTTGTCATGAGCACGAACAAGGCCACGAAAGAACCAGGTAAAGGGATCATCATGGCTGCCACAAACATATAAAAAATAATATTTTTACCGGGAAATTTTAAACGGGACAAAGAATATGCAGCCAGGGATGAGATCAATACAATACCTGTCACGACGCACACGGTATAAATAACACTATTAAAAAAGTAAATCGCAAAATTTCCTTTGGTCCAGGCGATGGCAAAATTGCCGAAATTTAAATGATGCGGGATAATCGACTGGTCAACAAAAACAGTCTCATTGGTCATAAAAGAACAACGCAACATCCAAAATATAGGAAACAGGCAAGTCAACGCGATGCTAATCAAAAAAACATGGATGAGCGTTGATCGCGTCATTCCCCAAAGGACATACCGGTTTGTTTTCATACCTGTTTTGCCTTATCAGACAATTTTTTAGAGATAAAAGAAATACTTATCAGGACCAACCCAAAAATGACCGCCTCAGCGCAGGCATAGCCAAACCGGTCTGTATTCTGCATGGCTGAAAAAATACGGGTCACCGGCACATCCGTGTGGTGGACCAACCCTTCATTGACCATGGCAATGATCAAAACGAACACTTGCATGGACCCTAAGATCGTCAGGATCACGACCACCAAAATGACAGGAAGCATCATGGGTATGGTGACATTCATGAATGTTTTCCACCTCCCCGCCCCATCGACACGGGCCGCTTCATAAAGCTGTTTATCGATTGTCTGCAGCCCCGCCAGAAATATAATAAAACCCCAGCCGAACCCTTTCCAACTATTGACGATGGCAATGGTCGTCAGCGCTGTTCGGGGGTCTCCCAGCCAATTGTGGACCAATTGAGGAAACCCGGTGATAAATAAAAAATGATTTAATAGCCCGATATGCACCCCATTTTGCATTTCAGGGTTCAATATCCAGTTCCAGACAAGACCGACCACGACTTCGGAAAGCACCGGCGGGATGAAAAAAACCACCCGGTAAAAACGTTTCATGCGTATTTCCTGGTCACAGGCCAGGGCCAAGGCAAAAGCCAATGCATTCTGGAATGTCAAGGCGATGAGCGTGATATACCCTGCGTGCCAAATGGAATCCCACCAGAGATGATCACCCATCAATTCCTTGTAATTCGATAGGCCTATAAAATGCATGGGACCTATCCCCCGCCAATCATAAAAGGACAGATGGATCATTTTGTAAAAGGGGTAAATATAAAAAATGCAAAAAATGGACAACGCCGGAAAAACAAACAAAAAATTTTGTAAATTCTCTTTGAATACGGCAGCGTCTTTGACTTTTTGGTCCATCTTAATGGTTCCCTTTGGCCATCTGTAAATCTTTGGCCTCTTGAACATCCTGGGCCACCTGCTGGGGCGTCTTCTCACCGATAATAATGTCCTGGATCCCCTTATCAAAAGTTTCGCTGACGGTGGGGTCTTCATTGATCGGCCATATATTCGGATGGGTGGATTGGTCCATTCCCTTGGCAAACTCTTCTAAAACCGGAGAAACACCCGGGAGCGCTTGTTTGTTAGAAGGCAGATTATTGGTCTCACGGGCCAATACCACTTGCTGCTCTTTGGCGGTGAGCCATTTTA
>Ga0206844_10276_pt1 | contig 14683 bp, 16 predicted proteins | sample Alteio_BWOrgCont_22_FD_152907 | JGI IMG/M metagenome (GOLD analysis project Ga0206844, IMG submission 152907) | Enriched cells from forest soil in Barre Woods Harvard Forest LTER site, Petersham, Massachusetts, United States -... | ecosystem: Environmental > Terrestrial > Soil > Temperate forest >...
TTAATTTGCGTTTATCAGGTTTTAATTCAGGCAAAAGGCTGCGTACCTGATCAAGTTGATCCTTTAAGAGAAGTCTTTCACAGCGGTGGAAATGATCATCTGGGGTTAACTCTTTTTTGAATTCTTGTAAAAACGCAGATTGTCCTTCTAATGTAAAGGTTTCTTCGATCCATGCTTTTTGAACATCTTTATGGAGCTTTTTTCCTTGTTTATGTATGAGACGCCCATAAAAAGCCCACCCTTGTCCAGTTAGGGGTGGTTTTTTCTTAAACCATGCTAAGGCTATATTCTTTTCTTCTTTAGATGAGGCCGAAGATAAAGCTTCTTCAGCACGTTTTTGCATGAGTTCTTGGGAAGGCCAGGTGGGGTTGTTCTTGATAAAGCTAATAATTTCTGAAAAGGTAACATGCGCTGTATCAGATGTATAACGAAGCCATTGCATTAGCCGTCCGCTTATATCACATTTTTTGCCAAGGCCTATTATGAAAATTTTTTTATCAATTGCGTCTTGAATTTGTTGACCACAATCGGCAATTTCAGTTTTGAGTTCATCTGTTAATGGTAAAAAGCTTGCGTTTGCAATCTTGGCAAAGCTAGTAATTGCTACTATGGTAGATATAAGCAAAAAAGAGAAGTGAGGGAATTTAAGATGTTTCATAGTTCTATTGTCGCTTTAATTACACCTTTTCTCAACGGAAAAGTTGATTTTGATGCACTGGAAAAGCTTGTTAATTGGCAGATCGCAGAAGGGACTCAAGGAATTGTTGCATGTGCTTCAACAGGTGAAGGAGCTTTATTAACATTAGCAGAATGGCAGTCTGTGGTGCGGATGATCGTAACGGCAGCGGCAGGGCGAGTGCCAGTCATTGCTGGTTGTGGGACACCAGGGACAGCTGAAACCCTCATGCTTGTTCGAAATGCGGAAGAATTAGGAGCAGCAGCAGCAATGATTATGACGCCCTATTATGTCAGGCCTTCTCTCCAAGGTGTTTATGAGCATTTTCAGACGGTTCATGATGATGTCGAATTGCCCATTATTGTTTATAATCATCCGGGGCGTGCTGTTGTTGATCTGCCTGTTGAATTCATTGGCGAGCTCTCTCAATTACCACGTATTGTTGGGCTTAAGGAGTGTCATTCGGATATTAGTCGTGTGATTGCTTTGCGACGTTTGGTTCCAGAGGGTTTTTCACTATTGTCAGGGGATGATTTAGTAGCCTCAGCCTATCTAGCCAATGGTGGGCATGGCTGTATTTCAACGGCTGCTAATGTGGTGCCACGCTTATGTCAAGAGCTCATGACAGCTTGGTTTGATAGGGATCTTGATCGCTTTGCGCAACTCCGTGATCAGTTAGATCCTTTGTATCGTTCCTTATTGACCGATACGAATCCGACGCCAATTAAGTTTGCTGTATCACAGCTTGGTTTTTGTCAGAATGAGCTGCGTCTGCCCTTACTCCCTGCTTCCGCACAGATACAAGCACGTATCAAAGAATCATTGCATGCAGTAGGTGTGCTCTAAAAGGAAATGCTATGGCGGAAGAAGCTGATTCAAATTATCATGTCATTGCCAAGAACCGCCGGGCACGCTTTGATTATGAAATTTTGGAAACATTGGAAGTGGGCATAATCCTTACAGGTAGTGAGGTTAAATCATTGCGTCAAGGAAAAGCCAGCATTCATGAATGCTTTGTTGGTGAAATGGAAAATGAGCTCTATCTTTTCAATGCTAACATTTCTGAATATGCTCAGGCTAAGCATTTCAGCCATGAGCCTAGGCGTCCACGCAAGATATTGCTTCATCGGCGCCAGAAAGATAAATTTTTAGGGGCAATCCGGCGTAAAGGGATGACACTTGTCCCCATGTCTCTTTATTTTAACCATAAAGGACGTATTAAGTTGTTAGTCGGTTTAGGCAAAGGTAAAAAAACGCTCGATAAAAGAGAAACTATTAAACAGCGTGACTGGGAACGTAGTCGTAGCCGTATTTTGCGTGCAAGTAATAAAGGGGGAGATGACTAAATGAACCTGAGTTTGGGAGTCGGGGGCATTAACACAAATTCAAACATGATTATCATGTCGTATCTCCTGTAAAACCTTATGCACAACATCTGGAGCGTACTCAATAACTTTAAGAAGAACCCTAGCAGAACCATGAGGTTTACGGCGCCCCTGTTCCCATTGCTGTAAGGTTCGTAAGCTAAAACCGAAGAGTTCTGAAAACTCCAATTGAGTCAGGTGGTATTTTTCCCGGATATCACAAACGTTTATGTCTTCAGCAACTACTTTGCGACTCTTAAGTTTTCTTGCTTCCTTAACATCTTCTAAAACTTCTTTTAAAGATTCCAATAGAGACTCTTCACTTTTTGAATTCTTTTTCATTCTACACTCCAACAATGTCTAAAATTTCTTCTACAACTTTTCTAATTTGCCTCATCTCTTTTTCTGATAAGCCATCTTGTTCACCTTTTGAGTACGCTTTAAGCATGTAAACCGTCTCATGTAACTTAAGATAAAGATAACAGACCCTTCTCCTCCTCCCCTTTTCCCCATGCCTGGCCGGGAGAAACGTGCCTTTCTAACCCCACCGCTGCCACGTATAATTGGCCAACGTTCTGGATCTTGTGCAATCTCATCTTCCATTTCCTTTCTTTCTTTAAAGGAAAGAAGTTTTGATATTACTTTTTCATATATTTTTGTTGATTTTATAGTAATATTCATAATAATATACGCCATTGGCGCACAATTTCAAGTCCTTTCTTATACGTAGCGAAAGGGGAAGTCCTTACAAAATTACTTAATTTATGGAAACTCCCTGAACCGCCAGTGTTCCCGATCGCCCATCCACTGTGCCTTGATCAAGATTATGGTAAGGGATCTGTGTAGGGTCTTTGAGATAAAAACGCGCAGCATCGGCTAAATTAACAAAGCTAACCTTTGCGGTTTTGAATGCGAGGATAAGATGTTGAAACCATTCGTAAAACTTCATACCTTCCAGCTCCGCATGAATGGTTAGCACATTGAGTTTTTCGGGTGCAAGCCATTGACAATAAAGGCGTGGTAAGTCTTCAAGCGGATATTCAGGACGCCCTAAAAGCTCATCCAATGTCGGTAGGGTTGTGGGAATTTGCAGTGTTGCAAAACGTTGACCATTAACAACCGGAAAGAAGGGGGAATGCCCCCGCGAATCACTGGCATAAAGCAGATTGGCCTTGTCATAGGCGCGAAGACTTGCGGCATTAGCTTGCCATCCAGCCGCGCCTGCTGTTGTCGCGGGTTGCCTAAAGACCTCTTTAAAAGCCTCACAAGCTTTTGTAAATTCATGTTCAACTTCTACCGAGGTCATGCGGTGTAGGTTGTCTTGCCAACGAATATGATCATAGCAATGAATGCCAACCTCAAATCCGTGATTTGCAACTTGTTGTAATATTGCGCCATAGCGGCGTCCAATGTGTGGGCCTGGCCAAAGGATACCATTACCAAGTGTTCTTAAACCATAAACCTGCACTACAGATGTTCGTGATACTTTTTGCAAGAATCCGCGACGGAAAATGCGTTTAATAGCGCGACCTGTATTATCGCGACCTAGAGAAAATAAAAATGTTGCTGGGATATCGTGTTTTAAACATAAAGCAGCAAGCTGCGGTACCCCTTCTTGTGTACCACGGGCTGTGTCAACATCAACCTTAATTGCAACTTCCATTTTATTAAGCTGTAATATTTGATAACGTAATGTCAGGGCGGCTTAAGTGATAGTCTAAGGTTTTACGCAAGGCTGTTTCCAAATCAATCTTTGGTTCCCAGCCTAAATACTTTCGCGCATTTTCAATGGCTGGTACGCGATACTGAGTATCTTGATAATGCTTGCCATAAAAAGTGGCTGCATCAACAGGAGTTATTTTTACTTTTTCAGCAATTTCAAGGGTTTCGGGATATTCTTTCATTAAAGCAATAATGGTATCGACAAGATCCTTGATGGAATAATCATTCTGGGGATTACCAAGATTAAAGATGCGGCCACTAGCCTGGCCATCTTTATTCTCAAGAATCCGCAAAAGACCATCAATACCATCATCGATATCCGTAAAGGTGCGACGTTGTTTTCCTCCATCAGTGAGGCGTACCTCTCCGCGATGAATAATATCAGAGATAAATTGTGTCACCGAACGGGAAGATCCTTCTTTGGCTGCAAAAATGCTGTCCAGCTTAGGCCCGATCCAATTGAAAGGGCGGACTAAGGTATAGTCGAGATTATCACGTAATCCATAAGCAAAGATGACCCTGTCCAAGAGCTGCTTGATACAAGAATAGATCCAGCGTTGTTTGTTAATAGGACCAAGAATGAGCGGTGATGTTTCTTCATCAAACAGAGTATCCTCGCACATACCATAAACTTCTGATGTCGAGGGGAATACCAATCGTTTTTTATAAAGGACGCATTTGCGAATAATGGCAAGATTTGCTTCGAAGTCGAGCTCAAACACATCCAGGGGATGGCTAACATAAAGAGCAGGTGTGGCAATAGCAACCAAGGGTAAAATAATATCACACTTTTTGATATGGTACTCGATCCACTCTTGATTGATGGTAATGTCTCCCTCAACAAATTGAAATCGGGGATTGGTTAAACAATCTTCTACCTTATCGGAGGCAATATCCATACCATAAACGAGCCAGTCCTTTTGTTTAAGGATTGCCTCAGTGAGGGCACTGCCGATAAAACCATTAACACCTAAGATAAGAATTTTTTTTGTCATAGTGGGTCCCTTACTTCTCCATATCCTTATTTAGTATACATTCTAATTTGTCTCAACAAGACGTTTAAAAAAAGGCAAAGATCCACAAAGTTTAAAACCTAAACGTTGGTAGCAAGAGAACGCAGGCGTTCTCGTTTGGACGATTGCTTCTGTATAACCCAGCATTCGAGCTACTTCTAGTCGTGTCCTAATGAGTGCTGTAGCAATGCCTCGTCTTCTAAATGGGGGCAGTACGCTATCCCAATACAAACCAGCCAGATTATCGCAAGTGACTAAGGCTGCCTTACCGACTGGTTCGCCCTGCCAATAAGCCAAAAACATATATACGCGACTCTCTTCAGGAGTTTGGGTGATGATTCCTTTAAACATCTTTTTGGCTAAATTTTTTTCATGTTCGTAAGCATCCTGACAAAGGACATCAAGGATCTCCAGGTCTTCTTCGGAAGTCATTAATTTGATTTGGATTTCTTCTTGGGGTGACTGATAAGGGAAATCTTGGAGATTATCAAGGTATTGCCCCATCAAATCATCAATTTTAATGAGATTGTAATGTTGCATCATGGTGCTAAAGGCTTCTTCGTCTAGATTACTAGCAGGAAGGCAAAGAAAAGGGGCTTTGAGGTAATCTAAAAGTTCTTCAAACCTTTTAGGATCAAGGTTTTTTAAACGTACGTAATTAAAAATAAAATGATTCAATCCGCTATAAGCAAGATCATAGGGGATGTCTTGGATTTCATATTCTGAATCGGATAAGCGTACAAACACCTTATAGGCGCTGTTGAGATTTTCAAATACCAACTGTTTATCCATGAATTCACTATGCGTAGCACATCCTATTTATGTTTTTAAAGGTAAGTAGGGCGGATGGTAAACAAATTTTCTATTTTTTTAATAGCTGACTTGGCAACTGCAAGAACCAAGCGATCATCACTATGTAAAAGATGTTTAATAGGATCGATAAAAACTTGCCCCTCTCGAATAAGAGCAATAACTCTGACAGCGTTTGGGATATGGAGATCATCAACCGAAAGACCAATAATATGAGAGGTTTCGCGGGCTTTCCCTTCAATAATTTCAACATCACCGTTACATATGGAATAAACAGATCGGATATGTCCTTGACGAATATGTTGTAAAATTGTTGAGACAGTGACGGTTTGTGGATTAATGACAGCATCAATACCTAACGATGTCACTAATGGTGCATAAGCCATATTGTTTAAAAGCGTCATAGTTCGGTGGGCACCTTCACGTTTTACTAACAATGATGAGAGAACATTTACTTTATCATCCTGGGTTACAGCCACAACTATTTCGCTATCTTGAACATTTGCTTCTATAAGTACTTCCATGTCCAAAGCATCACCGCATAATACTTCTGTTTTGTTAAGCATGCGTGCTAGGAGTTCTGCACGTTCTGGGTTGCGTTCTATTAATTTACACGCGATCCCAGGAAGAAGAGTTTCGATTTCACTTGCCAGTTTTAATCCAATATTACCACCACCAAGGATCAACAATCGTCGACCTTCATGGTCCTGAATTCCAAAAGCATCCATGGCGGCGGCCAATTGTGAGGGAGGAATGGCAAAATAAACCTCATCTCCTTGTTTTATTTCATCTTCTTCTGTCGGGATAAAGCCATGATTATCGCGATTGATATAAACAACGACTAGATTCAATTTCGGTAAGATTGATGGTAGAAGGCGCAGAGGGGTATTTAAGGCGTTGGCTGGTTTAGTGCACCTTATTCCTATAATTTTTACATGATCATCCATTAAAGAAAGCACCTCAAAGGCACCAGGAACTTTAACGCAACGAGCAATAGCCTTAGCGACGGCGACTTCAGGAGAAATAATAATGTCGATAGCTAAGTTATGAGGCATGAAAAGTGTTTCACGCCATAAAGGATTTAAATAATTTTGCTGACGTAAGCGGGCAATTTTGGTTTTGATGGGGAAAAGAGAGTTAGCAACCTCACAAGCCACAAGGTTGACTTCATCGGAACTCGTGACGGCAACTAACAAATCAGCGTCAGCTGCCCCTGCTTTTTCTAAAACATCTGGATGTGATGCAAAACCTTGGATTGGCTGTACATCCACATTATCGCTCATTTTTTTTAAAATTTCAGCGGATTGGTCAACAATAGTAATATCATTTTCTTCGGCTGCGAGGTATTGAGCTATGCTGGTGCCAACTTTGCCAGCACCAAGAATAATAACTTTCATCTAATGATTTTTGTCCTTTGTCCTCTGACTTTTGACTTTTATATCATCCTTCAGAACTTTGCAATAGCTCAGATTCCACTGATGCTTTTTCATTTAAAGCACCAAGAGATTTAAGTTTGCGATGAAGTGCAGAACGTTCCATCCCAACAAATCGTGCGGTTTGGGAAATGTTACCGCCGAAACGATTAACTTGGGTGCTTAAATATTCACGTTCAAAAACCTCACGTGCTTCTCGTAATGGTAAGGAGACGATATCTGCGTTCCCTGTATTATTAATATTAAAGGGTAATCCTGTACGGATTTCAGGTGGTAGCATATCTGCTCGGATAGCTTCACGAGGAGTTAGTGTATTCATTATAAGTACCCATTCAATCACGTTTTTAAGCTGACGGACATTGCCGGGCCATGGATAGGATTGAAGAACAACAAGAGCTTCATCGCTAAAGCGCCTTTGGAATTGGTTTTGCGAGGAAGTAATATTGTTCAAAAAATGTTGGGCTAACAAGGGAATATCACTGACACGATCTCGTAAAGGTGGAATTTGTATAGGAACTACATTCAAACGATAATATAAATCCTCGCGGAAATTTCCCTTATTAATCATTGCAAGCATATCGGCACTGGTTGTCGCAATAACACGAATATCAACCTCAACCCGGTGGGATCCCCCGAGTCGTGTGAAGCCATTTTCTTGCAGGAGCCGAATAAGCTTAGCCTGAGTTGGCAATGGAAGATCTGTAACCTCATCAAGAACTAGTGTGCCAGCGTGGGCCTGCTCGATAAGTCCTACTTTACGTGGGGTGTCAGCAGATTGTCCTATGATTTCAGTGCCAAATAACTCAGCCTCCAAATGATCTGGATGCAACATGCTGCAATTAACAATAATTAAAGGTGCTGATGCGCGCTTGGACTGGGCGTGAAGTAGACGCGCAGCCGTTTCTTTCCCAGATCCTGCGGGGCCTGAGATTAAGACGCGGCTATTGGTTGGCCCTGCTTTCTCAATCGTTTGCCGTGTTTGATTCATTATAGGGGTCTGACCAATCAATTCATTGGACATACCAGCCTTTAAGCGTAGTTCGGCATTTTCACGTTTTAAAAAGGCTGATTCAATAGCTTTTTCAATTACCACAAGAAGGCGCTCTGTTTGAAAGGGTTTTTCAATAAAATCTTGTGCGCCTTTTTTAATTGCAGCAACGGCTGTTTCTATGGTGCCATGTCCACTAATCATGATGACAGGAACAAAAGGGTGATCGCGCTTAATAATATCGAGAACTTTAAGCCCATCTCGTTCACCATCTCCAAGCCAGACATCAAGAATGACAAGGCTTGGTTGTCGAGCTTTAATCATTTCAATCGCCGAGAATCCATTATCAGCAACGCGAGGACAATATCCTTCGTCATGTAAAATGCCAGCAATTAGCTCGCGGATATCGGCTTCATCATCAACAATGAGAATGTCTTGAGCCATCAGGGAATAAATCCTTTGTCATTATCAATTAATAAAAATGGTTACTCATTTGGTAGTGGTTCGTGGGAACACTAACGATACGAGTGCACCACCAGTTATACTGTCACCTAAGATCAACTGTCCACGATGATCTGTTGCTATTTTAGCAACAATTGCTAACCCAAGGCCAGTCCCTTTTCGTCTTGTTGTGTAATAAGGTTCAAGAAGATGTTCACGTCCGTGGGCTGGGAAGCCAGGTCCATTGTCTTCAACAATAATTTTAATAGCCTCTTCTGTATCGGTTAAGACCAATTGAATTTTTCCTCCTTCACCGTTTTGTTGCGGCTTTTCAAGGATTGCATTAACGGCATTTTGTAAAAGATTGGTCAAAACTTGGCTGATTTGTTGTTGGTCGCATAACCAGAGAACAGGTTTTGATGGAACTTGGAGCGTAAATTGAATCTCTGGATTAGCTTCGCGTTGTAAGAACAGAGCTTCTGAACAAAGTTCAACCAAATTTTCTTCTCTAAAAATAGGCTCAGGCATGCGGGCAAAAGATGAGAATTCAGAAACAAGGTTACCAATGTGTTGGACTTGACGCACAATAGTATTGATACAGGATTGAAACGTTTCTGGGTCATTCTTAATTTCTTTCATATAACGGCGCTTAAGGCGCTCTGCTGATAATTGAATAGGAGTCAAAGGATTTTTTATTTCATGAGCAATTTTACGAGCAACATCCGACCAGGCAGCTTTTTTCTGAGCCATTAACAAAGGTGTAACGTCGTCAAATGTTACTACAAAGCCATTTTCAGCAACAACGTGCACTTGAAGAATGCGTGTTAGGCCTTGACGCGTAATGGTTATTTGTTTGTTTAGAGTCGCGTCAGGCGTTTGTTGCGCTTCTTCCAAAAGTATTGCGATTTCTGGAGCAATTTCATTGATGGCTGTTTTTTTGATAAGTGCAGGGGAGATATCAAGTAATTCACCCGCACGTTGATTACTAAGATTGATTTGTCCTGATCTCGTAATCCCCATAACCCCTGCGGAAACGCTAGCTAACACAGATTCAATAAACTGACGTCGTTGGTCAAGTGTGGCATTGGCTTTGACAAGGTCCTGGTGTTGATGATCAAGCTGTGCTGTCATATGGTTGAAGGCAGTTGTCAAAGTATCTATTTCATTATGGCTTGGTTCTTGCTCAATCCGCACTTGCAGGTTTCCTTCACTGACTTGTTCCGCGGCACGAATGAGTTTGCTAATAGGACGAATAAGAATATTAGCCAAAGTTAACCCCATCCAAATAGCCGCAAGCAATAGCAATAAAGCCACAAGGGAGAAAAAGAGTACAAAAGTAATCTGTAAACTTGAGCGCTGTTGTTCTAATGCGCGGTAATTAGAAACAGCTGTTTGTGTTTGTGCTAAATGCTTAAGCACGGAAGGGTCTACCGTCTTTCCAATATAAAGGTATGTTTCTGTGAGAGGATCTAGCCTGACAAGCGCACGGACGCGATCACCTGTCTCTCCTGCAATCACTATAACGTCTCCGGTAATACGTGCTTCTTCAAAAGCTTTAGAAAGTTCTGCCTTATTCTCGAATTCAAGAGCAAAGGTCAGTCGTGAACGATTGATCACTTCTTGTTGTTCATTAAAGACAAGGACTTCTCTGAGATTATGGATCTCTCCTTGACGCGTTAAAACATCTGTGAAATCACTTGGTGCGTTTAAAAGATGTGGGATATTCGGACGCAATTCTAAGACCATAACACTTGCATCTTGGACAATAGAATTAATATGTTCTTTAACATAGGCCTCAGCGACTGTGTGTGCTTCGTCAATGGCTGTTTGTACTGGCTTGTCAAACCATGCTTGGACAGCGCCATTGAGATAAAAAGTAGAAAAAATAAAAACCAGAATCGCAGGGACAATGGAGACGAAGGCGAATAAACCAACTAACTGAATATGGAGTTTTGACCCCGCTAGCCCTTTTTTGCGTTCCAGCCAAAGCACGACTAGTCTTTTGGCGATTACTACGGCTAGGGACAAAAGGAGAAATAGATTGAGATAAACGAGGGGGAATAAGCTTTTGTTGCGATCAGGGCTTGTTCCAATCAATACGATATAGGTAGAAACGCTTGAAACAATAGCGGCAATGCTTAAGCTAATCGCAATCAAATTTGATGAACGATATCCTTTTTTGAAAAGATGAAAGGGTGTTAAAAACCCAAAAAATCGTTCAATCACGAAACAACCTATGCCAATTTTTCTAAATCAATCGCATGTTCATTAAGCTTCTTTCTTAATGTATTACGATTAATGCCTAAAACTTCAGCAGCTTTTTTTTGATTACCACTTACTGCTTTTAAAGCAACTTGTAGTAAAGGTTTTTCAATTTCTCGTAAAACACGGTTATAGAGCCCCGGGGGCGGTTGTGTCCCGCGCTCATGGGCAGCAAAGTAATTTTCTAAATAGCGAGTCATCATATGGGCCAAACCTTCAGTTCCTGAAAGGATTGCCTCACCAATTTTAATTTTGGCAGACATTTTTTTTAACTCCTATTGAGACTATATCTAAACAACCTCGACTTTCGTGGTCCAGTGGCTTGCAAGGTCCGGGGGACCTGCAAGGGAAGGTGTAATGCAAGGCTTTTAAATTTTTTCATCCGGCATCTCCAGGTTGTTTAGGTATAGATGAATAAAATTGCTCAATCATCGTGAGCATAACAGGGGCCTGATCAATTTGATTTAATGCAGCACGAAATTCCGCTGAACCTTCAAGTCCTTTGGAATACCATCCTACATGTTTGCGCGCCATTCTAACCCCGACTTCTTTGCCATAGTGCGAGAACATGGCTTCCATGTGCTCGTGCATAATCGCATGTTGTTCTTTTAAAGAAGGGTCCGCAAGTCTTGTCCCTGTTGTGAGAAAATGGTTAACCTGGTTAATAAACCAAGGGCGCCCATAAGTTCCTCTGCCAATCATAACACCATCTGCACCACTGGAATCAAGAATATTTTTAGCATCATCACAGCTAACAACATCACCGTTGGCAATAACAGGGATCGTGACAGCCTCTTTGATTTTGCGGATAAATGCCCAATCAGCGCGACCATTATAGAGCTGACAGCGGGTGCGACCGTGGATTGTAACCATTTTGATGCCACATTCTTCAGCGATTTTGGCTAACTTAGGCGCATTACGATTGTTGTCATCCCAGCCAGTTCGCATTTTTAAAGTAACGGGCACCTTAACGGCTTTAACAGTTGCTTCCAGGATGCTTGTTGCTAGAGATTCATCACGCATAAGCGCAGACCCTGCGTAGTTATTAACAACCTTTTTCATTGGGCAGCCAAAGTTAATGTCAATAATACGAGCCCCAAGATCCTCATTGAGTTTGGCGGCTTCGGCCATAACTCCTGGCTCACACCCAGCCAACTGAACTGCCATGGGTTCTTCTTCAGGAGATTTTTCAATCATCCGCATGCTTTGACGCGTTTGACGAATCATCGCTTGGCTAGCAATCATTTCAGAAATAACAAGCCCAGCACCTAAGCGCTTCACAAGCCGACGGTATGGCATATCCGATACGCCCGACATAGGCGCTAAGATAACGGGCATTGATAAGCGAATGTCTCCGATGGCAATGGCCATATTTTGATTTATCCTTTTAGAACAATTTCTCATGCTAGCTCGTTAACGCACGAAATGCAAGGAATGGGTTCATTTTATTGATTGTAAGGATGAAATTGGTTGCGAGGGATTTCCCCAGTAAGAGAAAAAACTCGCGAGTTTTTTTGACAAGTGTATAGAAAAACAGAATTTCTTACTTTATTGATTTAATTTATTTTTCTAATCATATAACAAGTCTTTAGCATTTTGGATGGTATGGAGAAGGTGATAGCGCATTTTGCGGATGGCGCGGACTTCTAATTGTCGCACTCTTTCTTTGCTTATTTTTAAAATTTTGCTCAATGTATCAAGTGTTGCTGGCTTTTCAGCAAGCCTGCGAGCTAAAACAATCTCTTGTTCACGTTTTGTAAGGGTTTTGAGTGCTTTTTGTAGCCAACGATGGCGAAGCAAGTTACTTTGTTCTTCTAAGCTAAGCCGCTCAGGGGTTGCTCGCTCATCAGGGATGAGATCTACCCATTCTTCTTCATTGAGCTCACTTGTTGGTGTACTTAAGGATAAATCTTGGGCAGAAAGGCGATTCTCCATCATTTCAATCTCTTTGATTGTTACATGGAGTTTTTCGGCTATTTTTTGTTTGTTTTCAGCAGAAAGACTTTCGTCACCAACGTTTTCCAGCTGTGCCCGTAAGCGCCTTAAGTTAAAGAATAACTGTTTTTGGCCAACAGTGGAGCCAGTACGTACAATCGACCAATTTCTTAAAATAAAATCCTGGATGAAGGAGCGAACCCACCACTTTGCATAAGACGAAAAACGAACATCACGATTTACGTCAAAGCGTTCTGCGGCTTGCATGAGACCCAGGTTACCCTCTTGAATTAAGTCGTTAAGAGGGATTCCATAATAGCGAAAGCGTATAGCAATACTTACGACAATACGGGCATAAGAGCGAATAAGGCTATGAAGCGCTTTTTCATCCCTATGCTCTTGCCATGCTTTAGCAAGGTCGCGCTCTTCCTCGCGCTCCAAAAGAGGTTCCCGCATTAATTTGCGGACAAAGGCTAGATCTGCCTTTTGACTCTGTTCATTAATGATCAGTGTCATGGCATATAAGAAGTGCAAAATTTACTGTCATAAAAGACATATTATGCAAAGGAGGTTAAGATCTGATTAATCTTGGGGGTGAAAAGTCAGAGAAAGTTTATTCTTGTTGTTAGTAAAAATCTCCAGTAATCTCGAGGTCGTTCTCCCAATGGAGGGGTGGCCGAGTGGTCGAAGGCGCACGATTGGAAATCGTGTATACGCTAATACCGTATCGAGGGTTCGAATCCCTCTCCCTCCGCCACCCTACGCTCTTCGAGCTTCGGGCGGCACGCCAGAAGCGAGGTAGAGCTAGGAGTGTCGTCCGAAGCTCGAAGAGCGTAGGAGGGTTGATTATGTGGTATGTATATTTTTTGGAGTTATCAAATCTTGATGTTTACGTTGGCTTTAGCGGCGACCTAAAGCAGCGTTTCAAAGTACATAATGATGGCAAAGTGCCTGCAACAGCGGGCTTTTTGCCAGCGAAACTTAAAAGCTACGTAGCTGTTGAAACAAAAGAAAAAGCGATGGCCTTAGAAAAATACTTCAAAACAGGATCAGGAAAAGCTGTAGCTAAAAAACATTTTTGGTAAGCTCCATTCCGGACACATAGGTAACAAAAAATACCGGAGACATTGGTTACACTTTGGTAAGGGACTTATTTCGCTTAATGCTCATCAAAAAATTTCACAAAAAAAATCATAGTTAACTTTGGATTTTGTTGGTTAGCCCTCACAAATTCTTCTTTGAACCCGCATTTTCTATAAAAATCTGGCGCTTGAAAGGCGCAGGTGACAAGGTTGATGTTGTTGACCCCTTTCCCTTTGAAATGGTCTCCCAGGGCTTTTATGAGCTTTCTGCCATAGCCTTTACCGCGTTGCGCGCTATCAACCCACATATCTTCAATATGGATGCTGTTGTATGAATGAAAGGCATTGATAATGCCCACGACATCATGATCCTTCTTTAAGACCAAAGAAAATCTTTTGTAGTTAACGTCAATGCCATGGCTGGTTTCATACTCAAGAAGGCCTTGTTCCATTTTTTCGTTAAGATCGGCCGTAACCTTATCAACATACTCAATTATAATCATGTAGCTTTCCTTCTAGGTACCTTACACATTAGATCTAGAAAGCCACTGATTCAAGAGCTTGACAAAATAGTAAATTTACATATAATAAACTTATTTAATATAAAGGAGGTTACTATGTGGATTCGATCGCACAGCAAGACTTATCAAGGCATTAAAAAGGAAGACATTTGGAATTTGTGGGTTAATGTCAATAATTGGCATAAGTGGGATCCCGATATAGAATACGGTAGAATAGATGAACCTTTCGTTGTGGGGAGCCATTTTATCTTCAAACCAAAGGGAATGTCCGAGGTTAAGTTGAAGTTGGTTGAGGTCGAAAAGATGCGTAAATACACGGATCATTTTAAATTCTTTGGTGCTAACTTATATGGGACGCATGAAATGGTGGAAGTGCCAAAGGGTCTTAAATTGACTACGACCATCAAGGTTACGGGTCTGCTTAAATTTATTTGGA
>Ga0206844_10278_pt1 | contig 14569 bp, 16 predicted proteins | sample Alteio_BWOrgCont_22_FD_152907 | JGI IMG/M metagenome (GOLD analysis project Ga0206844, IMG submission 152907) | Enriched cells from forest soil in Barre Woods Harvard Forest LTER site, Petersham, Massachusetts, United States -... | ecosystem: Environmental > Terrestrial > Soil > Temperate forest >...
CCCGGGAGCAAGGGGTGCTAATGGTGATTTGTATATCACCATCAAGATCGCTCCGGATGCCACATATAAACGAAAAGGGAACGATCTGCATAAAGACGAACATATTGATCTCTTTACTGCACTGCTGGGAGGCGAGGCGCTGATCCATACCCTTGATGGGGACATTAAGATGAATATTCCGCCCGAAACCCAGAACGGCACTGTATTAAGGATAAAAAACAAGGGTTTCCCGTTATATGACCAACCGGATACTTTTGGAAACCTCTACCTCAAAATAAAAGTTGACCTGCCAAAGGGATTGACCGACAAGGAAAAAGAACTGGTAAAGCAATTGAAGGGAATGAGGGCAAAATAAGCTTAGAAAGTTCTTTCTATTATTAATTGTCTTTATAACCATCATTTATCCATGCCTTTATCTGACCAATGTCACAAGGCGTCAAATCAGGATACCCTCCCTGGGGCATGTGCGAGGTAGTATTGTCTGGTGCAGTTATATTACCAAGCAAAATATCATCGTACAACGGATTCGGGCCTATTTGCGCGGCAACATAGGCATACGTGTCGAGGCGATAGTTATCACCTAAAGCATTCGTAGTAGCACCATGACAGTCATAGCAATGGTTCGCAGTGAATATAGGGACAATATTATTGCTATAGCTCATGTTGGTGGTATTGCAATTGCTTGTATCCACAGGATACACCTCCTTAGCGTTTTTATAGGTGCAGTTGCTTGTTGAAAACATGAGCGCAACAAGTAATAAGCCCGTTAAGATTTTAAAGATTATTTTCATTTTGGCAGTCTTAATATTTTTTTTCGTTTAAAGCGCTTTTGGCCTTCGCTGGGCACAGCTAATCACCCGCAATTCCACCTCTGGTTTCTTGTTTAAGTATGATATTGTACAGTAATGGCCGGATTGCGGAGAGTATGATATAGAGAGGGGATGCCAGTATGAAAATCACGGCTACAAGGGGATATTTGACAATCTTTTTCATTTCTTGATATTTTGGTTTGAAAAAACAAAACGCCGGGACAATTATATATAAATATAAAAGCCCGGCGGTTATGTTTATATCGGTGCAATCGTTAACATAGATAATTAATTTGGTTCGTACTTAAACATGGCTTTTTGCGACACATAGGCCGAATCAACAGTATATGCCGTTATGTTCTTCGCCATTTGAGCTGCCAATGCCGGATTGGTAACAAAATTGCAGGTATTCTGGGTTTTAAGGTTTAAACCATGTAGAAAATACGCAAAATCAATTGTCATGTGTACCGTCCAGGGTATACCCGAGGTCACCGTGAAATCCTGTTCAGGCATGAGGATTGTTATCCTGTTTTGATCCCCTCCAATCTGGTAGCTAAATGGTTGTGTGGCAGAGTCTGTCGGGCTTGGATGTGAAGAAGAGTCAACATAGCCCATGATATTGGCGAAAATATAACCATTTGTGGTACTGCCGCTCCACATTTCATTCTGGTTGCCATACCAGAAAGCATTCAAGTCAGAATATGGTTCAGAAGATGCATACTGTCCAGGACTGGTATGATTGATACTTGCAGGTATGCCCACATCAAATTTTACTGTTTTATAATTGCCAGCCGGAACCGGCCCAAGAGGATAAGTTTCTTCATCCCAGTGTTTTAAAACTATGGTATCCTTCAGCGGGGCGATTGTATCCCCGGCAGCGGTAATGAGCCTTATATTGGAAATAAAGATGTTTGAAAAATAAAGCTTCGTGGGTATGCCATCCTGGCTTAATAATGGATGCTGCGCTACAGTGTCCTCTATGTTGCCAACATAGGTATGGAAGTGAAAAATCAACGAGCCAGGGGACGATGTTGGCGTTGGAGACGGGCTTGGCTTTTTGCAGCCCGTGCCGCCGATAAACGTTAGAATAATGAACAAAATGGCGGTTATCGCGGGTCTTTTTTGGAGTTTGATAATTTTTTTCATTTAAGTATAATAATTTTTGAAGCAGTTTAAAAAATAAGGTCAAGATTTGCCAGGATATTGGATTTGGATGCCATCTGTATGCCTTCGGCATATTGATAAACAGGCAAACCGTATTCTATTCTTATCTTGAACGTTGTAGATAATAACGTACCGGGATAGAAGTTAATTCCCGGATATATGTATGCCTTAAAACCGCCATAATTGGTGGCATCGGCAGAGGGTTCCATAAGGGTAACCAATCCGGCATCATAGCCACCTATATGGCCGTCTGCTATGGCTTCCATTCTTATGGAATTGCTGATAAATGAATTCCATTTTTTGGCAACCCATAGTTCCATGGTTCCTTCGTTGCCAAAGCGGTATCCATTGCTGTTATAGAACGGCCTGAGCGTCCCCATGGCCTGTACGCCCCAGTCGAACCCCGTTTCATGGGCCAAAAGGCTGATACCCGGCAAAAAATCAAGCGTTCCTGTTCCGGTTTGCATGTCATAATCAGCCCTGAGATCGCTGTAGATACTCGTGTAAGCTTTTTCATTGATGCTGCCGGTCGGCAGGCTTAGGCCTGCACTGGCTATCAGGTTATAACGACTGTTTTGGGCAATACCGTACAATGCGTAGAGCTTGGTATCACCAAACCCTGAAACGCGTGTGCTGTTTGGCATTACGGTGTTAGCCGCCATACCCGGCATCTGCATGGGGGCGGCGGTACTGTACATGTTCATCGTCATGCTGGATACCATATAAGTAGGCATGGCCATTAACGTGATCTTGTCGCTCAGCCCGTACATGATCATCAGCATGTGCATATCCATTGTCATCTTTTCAGGCGACATCAGGTAATTATTGAACACATCGGCATTGCTTACGGATTGTGAACCCATAATGTTGTTTTGCATATCCATCTGCATATAGCGGTACGAAACCATCCAATCCCCTCTATCGTGGAGATGGTCGTTCATAATTCCGGCAGGGGATATGTCATTTTGAGCGCAACTGCATCCGGGCGCAGAACAACAGCTTTGGGCTGATGCCGCATACATTTGAATGACAAATATGATTGTCAATAAACTTCTTAAATATTTATAATTATGTAAGTTAAATAACATTTTTAAAAGTGAACAGGTTAATAATTCAATTCAGCAAGCCAGGAATCCAAGTCAAATAACAAGGACAAAAGACTTTTGAAAAGTTGTAAAAAGCACCTCATATTCAATAGACTAAAGTCCAAAGAATAAAGGATTAAATAAACTTGTTTGAAATGCCTCATCCTTAGTCCTTCTCCTAAAGGAGAAGGTAAGCAGTATTGAAGCTTCCTTAGCCTAATAGTGGCGGCCTGAAAACGCCCTGTGTGTGGGACACGGAAATATCGTTCAGGAACAATGATGCAAATTTGGAAGCATCATTTGGTGGGTTGAAATTAAAAATATTCTTAGGGGAACTGTAAAGTGCAAAAAGTTTGAGGTTTTTCATGGCCGGAAGACCTTTGTTCTCTTTTTTGTCTTCTGCTTTCAGTCTTTTGCAGAGCTGGCACTTGCCATTACATTTCAGTTCCGGGCGGTCACGGTTTTCACAGAGGTTTTTGGCGATATAGTCCTGGTTTGCAACGAAATCAATATAAATAAGCAGGTAACCCGAACACTGAAGCAGGAACGAGAAGGACAGCAATATGGCAAATACCTTTTTCACCTGGTACAAAGATAAGGCATTTTTTGGGATTTGGTTCAATTGGGGTGAGATTTATTTTGAATACGCATTGGTGTTTTATAAGAAGGGATTAATAATCAATGTTATTTAGCGTTTGTATTACTGTCTAAATATTGACTATCAGCGAATAACCCCGGAGGGGTTACACGTTTGTAGAAAACAATCCAAAGCAATTTTCCGACCCAGCATGGGTCACACAGCAAGATAAATGGCATTCTCCGCTGATTTAAGTTTGTCCCTTCACTATACGGTTCGACCCATACCGGGTCGTATAAATCATTCTTTCTCTATTTCTACAATCATTTCACCCCCGTCCGAACGGCACGGGCGGGCATACTGGGAGAGAGGGTGGTTAATTTTGAAATGCTAATTAACCCCACCATCTAAACTCAAAATATCAATTTCCGGATTGGTTCCCTTTAGCTTTTTTACAGTCAGTAAACTCCTTGCCCCCGAGGCACAAACCAATATATAGCTTATGCCACTATCAAAATCAAACCCATTTTGTATTAAATCACCCATTGGCACATGTTTATTCGCCATTGGAAAAGGCTTTTCATCAAGCTCGTATGCTTCACGGATGTCAATGATATAATATTTATCCCTGTTGCCTTGAATTTGTTGGATAGTAATTTGTTCATGCGCAATATTTTCAAGTCCTGAATAATCAGTTTTTAAGGTTTTTATTTTAGAAATGGCCCCTTCATTTCTTGGGATTTTTATGGTTTGAAAGCTGTTGGCCTGTAAGTTAACGAGCAATAACCCTTTCGTTATTTTTCCAACACCAGTTATTGCTTTTATGGCTTCATTGGCTTGCAAAATACCAATAGTTCCCGGCATGGTTCCTATCACGCCCAGATCATTGCACGATAATGCTTCCAAATCAGGCTCGGGAAAGATGCACCGGTAGGTTGGGGTTTTGGCGCGGTCTGATTGCAAGAAATTGAAAGTCGCCAACTGCCCTTCCCATGCTTCCACGGCTCCATATATCCAGGGTTTATCCAAGATCACACAGGCATCATTGATCAGATATCGGGCTTCATAATTATCTGTACAATCAAGAACCAGGTCGAAGTCTTTAATGATTTTCAGGGCATTATCGGGTGTTATCCTGGTTTGCCAGGTTATAATTTTGGCATCTGGGTTTAGCTTTTGTGCTTTTCCTGACGCAATCACCGCTTTTGGTTTGCCAATATCCTGAGTAGAATACAAAGGCTGCCTGGGCAGGTTGTTTTCTTCAACCAGGTCATGATCTACAATACCAATAATACCAATCCCTGCTGAGGCGAGGTAAGTAATGGCGGGGCATCCCAATCCTCCGGCACCAATGACCAGTACTTTGGCATTGGCCAGTTTTTCCTGGGCTTCGGTTCCAAAACCTTCGAGTTTTATTTGTTTTGAGTAGCGATTCATTTTTTGATCATTGAACCATCAATACTGTTGACTGCTAACTGTTGACTGATATCTGAAACGAACCAATCCTTCCAAACCGATTCATATCCATTACTTTGTATCATATCTGCAATTTCATTCGGACTACGATCATCAGATATTTCAAACTGTTCCAGTGCATGTAAAGTTCCTGCATAACCACCCGGATCTGTTTTGGAACCGGCGCTAATGGATGTGATTCCTAGCTTTATAACATTATTCCGAAATTCAGGTGTTTCGCGGGTCGATAAAGATAGCTCCAGGTTTTCATCAAACAGGCGATAGGCACAGATCAGTTGTACCAATTCCTTATCACTCATAATATGCTTTGGGTCAGGGTATCCAACGGCAGGTCTCAATCTTGGAAAAGAAACAGAATACTTCGTCTGCCAATAGGTTTTTCTCAAATAATTCAGATGCAATGCACAAAACCATGCATCAGTTCGCCAGTCTTCCAGGCCAATAAGAGTGCCCAGTCCAATTTTATGTACTCCTGCTTTTCCCAGTCTGTCAGGGGTATCAAGTCTATATTTGAAATTGCTTTTTTTGCCTTTGGGGTGGTAGTCTTTGTAATTCTCTTTATGGTATGTTTCCTGATAAACCAAAACCGCATAAAGACCTTCGGCCATGAGTAATTTATATTCGTCCTCGTCCAATGGCTGAACCTCCATGGATATATTTGAAAAATAAGGTTTTATGAGCCTTATGGCATGAATGAAATAATCTGTGCCCACAGTGCGGTTTGCTTCACCGCTTACAAGCAGAATATGGTCGTAACCGAGGGATTTAATCACTTCCACTTCTTTAAGAATCTGTTCATCACTCAGGGTTGTTCTCAGGATTTTATTATCAAGACTGAAACCACAATAGGTGCAAATGTTCTGACACTCATTTGACAGGTACATAGGGATATACATCTGCATTGTTTTCCCGAACCTCTTTTGGGTAAGCTGATGGCTTTTGCCAGCAAGGTTTTCAAGATATTCATTTGCTGCAGGAGATACCAGCGCAGCAAAATCATCCATGTCCAGGGATTTTTTAGTCAAAGCCCGTTCCACATCCAAAGAGGTTTTGGGATAAATTAAATCCCTGATGGACTCCCAATTGTATTGATTGAATATATCTTTAAACATTATTTAATAATCTCCAATTTTTAGCCCTGAAAGGGCGGAATACATCAGCGAGGGGTGCAGCCCCTCGGCCGACAGAAGCAAACACACCATAACCAGCCCTGAAAGGGCGGTATATATCAGCGAGGGGTGCAGGTGCAGCCCCTCGGGCCAACACAAACACACCATACCCAACACATTGATTAACAGCAACATACATCTCAATCCCACACATACCTCTCATCATATTCAACATTATATTTTTTGAGGAATAACCGGAATTCATCCTGAAAAGTCTTTTTGTTATGGTGTTCATCCTGATTGGCAATATACTCTGTAATAACCTCTATCTCTGATGGGCTCACCGAAAATGCCCCATATCCATCCTGCCAATAAAAATTGCTGAAATTTTCACCTTTGGTCTTTATCCATTTGGAAGAATGTGATTTTAATTCTTCCATGAGTTTTATCAACGCGATCTTTTTAGACAACATACACAGGATATGAACATGATCATCATATCCGCCAATTTTCACCGGGTATGATTCCAGGTTATTGCAGACCCCAGCCAGATAAGTATAGAGTTCCGGCCGGATGGTTTTATCTATAAACGGTTCACGGTTTTTAGTGCTGAAAACGAGGTGAAGATAGTTTTTAACGAGTGATTGTCCCATGGTTATATTGTATCATGTATGTTTTCTAAGCCCGAGGGGCTGCACCCCTCGCTGATGTATTACGCCCTTTCAGGGCTCGATTTGTGTTTGTTTATTTCTCTCAATCGAGGGGCTATACCCCTCGCTGATGTATTACGCCCTTTCAGGGCTCGATTTGTGTTTGTTTATTTCTCTCAATCGAGGGGCTGCACCCCTCGCTGATATATTACGCCCTTTCAGGGCTAAAAAATTATCTCTTAATTGGGCTTTGTATATCATATTAATCTTCTAATCCTGTAAATCCTGATTCAGAATTCTACCCCAAAAATGCCGTCAATGGGCTGGAAGCCTGAGCGAATATACTTTTACTGCCCTTACCGGATTCATAACAAATTCTCCCGGCATCTATCCCCAGTTTAAACGCTTCCGCCATTTGAACAGGGTTTTGGGCTATGGCTATTGCCGTGTTCACCAAAATGGCATCCGCACCCATTTCCATAGCTTCTGCTGCCTGTGAAGGTGTGCCGATACCGGCATCAATCACCACAGGGATATTGCTTTGTTCGATAATAATTTCCAGCATGGCCTTGGTTTGTAATCCATTATTGCTGCCAATAGGTGAACCAAGTGGCATAACTGCCGCTGCAGCAGCATCTTCAAGCCTTTTACAAACCACAGGGTCAGCGCTTATATAGGGCAATACGATAAACCCAAGTTTTACAAGTTCTTCGGTGGCCTTAAGGGTTTCAATAGGATCAGGCAAAAGGTATCGCGGGTCCGGGTGGATTTCTAATTTCAGCCAGTCCGTTTCAAGTGCTTCGCGGGCCAACTGTGCTGCGAAAATGGCTTCCTTTGCATTGCGGACACCACTTGTATTTGGCAGCAACTGAATATGTGGGTGACGTATATAGTTCACGATATTTTCATCATGGTCTTTTTCCACCCGGCGCAGTGCCACGGTTACCATTTCTGTACCAGATGCAAGTATGGAATCCTGCATTAAAGAATATGATGCAAATTTTCCTGTCCCAAGAAACAACCGGGATTGAAATTTTCTTCCCGCTATAATCAATTCACTCATTTGTAAAATATTTTAGGGTTTCCGCTGCAAATTCTATGGCCGATTCCGCCGGGTTTTTCGACGCGTTAATAGCCGATGATACAGCTATACCATAAGCGCCCAGATTCGAAATATTTAAGAGATCGTGTATCACAATTCCACCTATTAATATCACAGGTATTTCATTCTGAATATTGATCAGTCTTTTTAGTTCTTCTTTCGCAAGAACTGGGCTTAGGTTTTTTTTCGTTTGCGTAAACCGGTAAGGTCCAAGGCCTATATAGTCCACACCGGCATTTACCAGCCTTTTAATATCTTCTTCGGTATTTGCCGTACCGCCAATAATAAAACCGGGACCTAATATCTGGCGCGCTTCAACAGGATCCATATCTTCTTTCCCCAGATGGACGCCATCTGCCCTTATTTTCAAGGCGAGTTTAACATTGTCATTAATGATCAATGTTGTTCCATATTTTTTGGTAATGTTTTGCACAGAAACCGCAATGGCTTCCCATCTTTTTTGGGACTTGTCCTTGCTTCGCAATTGTATCCATTTAATACCTCCCATACAAGCTTCTTCGGCCAGCATGGCATGGGTCATTCCGGGTACATCATCCTGGGTAAGATAATGCAGCCGGGCTATTGTTTTTAGTTCACTATCAGGATGCATTAGGCTCATTTGTATAAATCGAATGATGAAAACCCAGGAGGCCGGGTGTGCTTAGCAAAAAATGAAGCGTATATTCTTTCGCTTTCCCGCAGGATTCTTCAAGACCAACTCCAAGAGATAAAAAGGCTGTAATAGCTGCAGACAATACACAGCCGGAGCCATGCTTTTCCGCATTTTCTATTTTTTCAGCATCAAAGCGTATGACTCTGTCGTCTGAATACAAGACATCGGTTATTAGGGATTCTTCTGTTTGCGCTCCTGTTACAAGAATATTTGGTGGGCTGACGGGTCCTTCGTTTTGTAAACTTTGCGTCTTTGCGTCTTTGCGAGAAAAAGGACTCACGCAAAGACGCAAAGACGCTAAGGAAAAGTCAAAAGTCCGATCGTCTTTTAAAGCAATGAGGCCAAGTTGTTTCGCCTCTTCGAAATTCGGGGTGATCAGATATAAGTTGTTAATTGTTTCGCTTATTTCTTCAACAAAATCATTTTCATGAATCAAAACGCCGGAAGATGTTTGCATCACAGGGTCCCAGATGATTTTGATATCCGGATTATGTTTCAAGAGCATTTTAATAGTCCTGTTCAGCACATCTGCACTATCTACCATACCTATCTTTGCATAATCAAATTGAAACCGTTCTTGCAGCGGCTTAAATTGTGCCGATATTTCATTGAATCCCAGCCAATGTCCCCCATAAAATTTGACATCGTTTTGATAAGTGATCCCTGTTGCAATACCACAGCCATAAACCCCTATCTGTTCGAATGTTTTGATATCAGCAAGCACTCCCGCTCCGCCACTCGGATCGAACCCGGCGATACTTATGATGCTTTGTATTGGTCGCATGTTTCTTTTGCTATATCAAAATTTTTAACCGGATCGTCAGATTCCCAAAGATAGCCTGACAATGCCACACCTGTAAAACGCGTTTCATAACAAGTCCCGATTTTGTCCTCAGTAACGCCGCTCAGGGCATAAGCTTTGATTTTAGGGTTGTTATGAAAAACATCATACATACTGGCAAGGTTATAGGATGGTTTGTGGTCTTCTTTGGAAATGCTTTCAAACACCGGCCCAAAAAAGACATAATCATACCTTCTGCCGCCGGCTTTTACTTCACTCAGTTTATGATAAGAAGATGAAATATGTAATTTAGGCCGCATCATCCTGAAAAGATAGAATTTCTTAAATACGTTCAAACCGCTTTCACGGTGTTTCTCAGTAAGATGGATGCCTTTTAACCGCATGGAAAGGGCAAGGGAATGATGCGAATGGATAATGATCTTGTCCCTGTTTTCAATTGAAAACCCTTCCAGGTATTTACGCATCTTTTTCTTTGAATATTTCGGCTTGCGGACATGAAGATTCTTCAAGCCATGCCTGAACATTCTTTCAATAATTTCATGTTCATCATCTATACTTGATGAATGTGTAACTACGGCTAACTTCATGTATTATATTTTTGGGACGTAAACTTCTGCACCGGCCTCAATAAACTCTTCTGATTTTTGTTTCATGCCTTCTTCTATTTCAACCTGTTTGGCGTAATCGCGTACATCCTGGGTTATTGACATAGAGCAGAATTTTGGTCCGCACATCGAACAGAAATGTGCCACTTTCGCATTGTCAGAAGGCAGTGTTTCATCATGAAATTCTCTTGCTGTGTCAGGGTCTAGTGAAAGATTAAACTGATCGTTCCACCTGAATTCAAACCTGGCTTTGCTCAACACATTATCGCGGATTTGTGCCGCCGGATGTCCCTTGGCAAGATCGGCGGCATGTGCTGCTATTTTGTAGGTGATTACCCCGTCTTTCACATCCTTTTTATTGGGTAGTCCGAGATGCTCTTTAGGCGTTACATAGCAAAGCATGGCCGTACCAAACCACCCGATCATGGCGGCTCCTATTGCCGAAGTAATATGGTCATACCCGGGGGCTATATCTGTTGTCAATGGCCCGAGGGTGTAAAATGGCGCTTCGTGGCAAACAGCCAACTGCCTGTCCATGTTTTCTTTAATGAGGTGCATGGGTACGTGTCCGGGGCCTTCGATCATGGTTTGCACATCATGTTTCCATGCTATTTTTGTCAGTTCGCCAAGGGTATCCAGTTCTGCAAATTGGGCGGCATCATTGGCATCGGCAATACTGCCCGGGCGCAATCCGTCCCCCAATGAAAAAGCTACATCATACGCTTTCATGATTTCACATATCTCCTCGAAATGGGTATAGAGAAAGTTTTCTTTGTGATGCGCCAGGCACCATTTGGCCATGATAGAACCGCCACGGGACACGATACCGGTTACCCTCTTGGCAGTAAGCGGAATATAGCGGAGCAATACCCCGGCATGAATGGTAAAATAATCCACACCCTGCTCTGCCTGTTCAATAAGTGTGTCTTTGAATAATTCCCAGGTTAAATCTTCAGCCTTGTTCACTTTTTCAAGCGCCTGGTAAATAGGGACCGTGCCTATGGGCACAGGGGAGTTTCTTAAAATCCATTCGCGGGTTTCGTGGATGTTTTTGCCAGTGGACAGATCCATGATGGTATCAGCACCCCAGCGACATGCCCAGACAGCTTTTTCAACTTCTTCTTCAATACTTGAACTCACAGCAGAGTTGCCGATATTGGCATTGATCTTTACCAGGAAATTACGCCCGATGATCATCGGTTCGCTTTCAGGATGGTTGATATTGTTGGGGATAATGGCACGGCCAGATGCAACTTCCTGTCTTACAAAATCCGGGCTGATATAATTTGGGGGCATATTGGCCCCGAAGTTTTCTCCTGCATGATAGGAAGAAAGTCCGTTCATGGATGCCCTCATGGCCTCAATGTTCTGGTTTTCGCGGATGGCGATATATTCCATTTCAGGTGTAATAATGCCTTTTTTGGCATAATACATCTGGCTTACATTGGCTCCTGTTTTTGCTTTTAATGGTTTGGGGATGTGCGGAAAACGAATGTCATCAGTTTTGATATCCATCAGCCGCAGATTGGCATATTCTGATGAAGATTGGCCCAACCGCTCCACATCGCCACGTTCTATGATCCATTTCTCACGGAGTCTTGGGAGTCCTTTGTAAATATCAATGGCAACATCAGCGTCCGTATAAGGGCCGCTGGTATCATATACACATACAGGAGCGTTTATATCGCCAGGCTTATTCTCGAGGCTTATTTCCCGCATCGCTACGGAAACTTCGGGATGAATGACACCCTTAACGAAAACCTTTTTAGATGCGGGAAACGGATCTGTACTTATAATGCCTTTGTCAGGCGCTGTATTGGTATTTGCCATATTATTTACCGATTAGAAGAGTAAGAAGTAAAAGGAGAGAAGTAAGAAGGGAGGAATTTTCAATCATTTTATATTCTTTCATTTTTGCTTTATTCAACGTCGTAATTCACAATTCGTAATTCGTAATTGATTATCCCCCCTGCGTTGCCTTTATCACCAACACTGAATCAAAAGGTTTCAAAACAAAATCCTGCCATTCTTTTTTTGGAACAACGGTTTCATTCACGGCAACCGCAATACCTGATTGCTCAGACAGTCCTTGTTTGCGAAGATAATCATGTAGAGAAATTTCCGCCTCAATTTCCAGTTCTATGCCATTGTAAGTGATAAACATACTGCTTTAATTAATTGCTTCAGGAAATACCGGGAAGTAAAGATAGAGATAAATCACTTTTCCCTGCGCCCGCATTACCGGAATCAGGTTCGGAGGGTATTATCTCAGCCTTTGACACCAGGCACCCCTAAAGCTGAGGCAAAGATAGGAAGAAATTGATAATCCTGGACAAATCAGGACAAAAGTGCAAATTATGATAATTGGGGTATGCAATGAAATCTATGACAAACGGTACCGCATAGCCTTTAAACAGATTGTCCTTAGATTCGCCCTTTACAAATTTATAAATGCCTCAGGATACTTTCATATTCAAGCATTTTATCATATATCAGCACCTGGGTGCCATGAAAGTCGGTACTGATGCCATGATTCTTGGCGCCTGGCTTCCGGTTGGAAATGCATCCCAAATCCTTGATATAGGAACAGGCACGGGTGTTTTATCCTTAATGCTGGCCCAAAGGTCTAAAGCATTAATAGACGCAATTGATATTGATGAAAATGCTTTTTCCCTCGCTAAAAAAAACTTTGAAAGCTCATCCTGGCATAAAAGAATATATGCCTATCATTCATCTGTTCAGGATTTCATACCCGGAGACAACAAGAAATACGACCTTATCATATCCAATCCCCCCTATTTTGAACACAACAAGAAAGCATCTGAAGAATCGGAACGCTACAAAGAAAGAAGCAATGCCCGTTCTGTCGAAAAATTGACTTATTCAGATTTACTGACTCATATTTCCAGGCTTATGAGTGAGAATGGGCGGTTTTATGTAATTATTCCTGCCGTCGCGGTGGCTTTTTTCATTTCTGAAGGGGAAAAGAAAAAATTGTTTTTATCAGACCGGCTCCATATCCATAGTATAGAAAACCGAGAACCTGTAAGGGTCATCCTGGGTTTCGTGAAAAATAAAACGGGACCCAAAGAAAGCAAACTAGTCATTTATAAGGATGACATGGCCCATACCGATGCTTATATAGAGTTAACCAAAGATTATCATGCGAGGGACATGAGGAGAAAGGGACGCTAACCATATTACCAAATATATCAGTATTTTTGCCGCTTTTTAGGTATGGGTAAGCCGGCTCGAATTGGAACAATAAACTCATTTTGGTGTTTATAGGCAGAAGTTCCGCGCCAACGAATTAATCCCAGGATACATTATTAAGTCAAAATATCAAAGCGCATATAAATATTACATGGCAAAAAATCTGGTAATAGTAGAGTCGCCTGCAAAGGCCAAAACAATTGAGAAGTTTCTTGGTGAGGATTACACTGTCAGATCCTGCTTCGGACATATCAGGGATCTCGCAGATGGCGAACTGTCTGTGGATGTAACGAAGAATTTTCAGCCAAAATATATCATACCCGAAGATAAGAAGAAAGTAGTGAGCGAATTGAAAAAACTTGCCAAGGACGCAGAAATGATATGGCTCGCGACGGATGAGGACCGTGAGGGTGAGGCCATTTCCTGGCATCTCCGTGAAACCCTGGACCTTGATAGCAAAAAAATAAAACGTATTGTCTTTCACGAAATTACCAAGCCGGCCATCTTACGGGCCATTGAGCATCCCAGGGATATTGATGAAAACCTCGTGAATGCACAGCAGGCCCGCCGAATATTGGATCGCCTGGTAGGTTTTGAACTTTCGCCAATACTTTGGAAAAAAATACAGCCAGCCTTGTCAGCCGGACGTGTGCAATCTGTCGCCGTACGCCTCGTTGTAGAACGTGAGAGGGTTATCATTGGCCACCAATACAAGTCCGCCTATAAAATAACAGCAACTTTTTATCCTGTAGATGCAGCCGGTAAAAAAAGCGATGCGATCCTGAATGCAGAACTGCCACAGCGTTTTGATACAGCCGGAGATGCCGAAAAATTCCTGGCACAATGTGTAGGCGCTTCTTATTCGATTGCCGATATTGAAGTTAAACCTGCGCAAAAATCCCCGTCTGCACCCTTTACTACCTCTACGCTTCAGCAGGAAGCATCGAGGAAACTTGGCTATTCTGTGACCCGGACCATGGTTGTGGCTCAAAAACTTTACGAGGCAGGTCATATCACCTATATGAGAACTGATTCTGTCAATCTTTCGGAACTTGCCATTGAAGAGATCAAGAACCAGGTAATTGCGAATTACGGACAGAAATATTCCAATCCCCGCCAATATACCACCAAGAGCGCCTCTGCACAGGAAGCGCACGAAGCCATATCTCGGGGCAGGGCGATTGAAACGCTCTATCCCTTGCATCGCAATAAACTGTAGTTTTTGTCCAACAGCCAGCGTGGGCAACATCCCTGAAATATCCTCATCCTCTTCGTCGTCATTTTGTTCCATGTAAACTTTTAGG
>Ga0206844_10279_pt1 | contig 14555 bp, 14 predicted proteins | sample Alteio_BWOrgCont_22_FD_152907 | JGI IMG/M metagenome (GOLD analysis project Ga0206844, IMG submission 152907) | Enriched cells from forest soil in Barre Woods Harvard Forest LTER site, Petersham, Massachusetts, United States -... | ecosystem: Environmental > Terrestrial > Soil > Temperate forest >...
TTGGGCAGAAGATCCTGACGGCAATCGGTCTATTATCCAGACGTTTACCGTGACACTCACGACTGGCGCAAACACTATTATCAGTGGAATCTTTTTTGCCCCGACGATTGCACTTGAAGAAGCGGAAGTGAAACAGGGAGATCCTTTGACTGTCCTCGGATACAGTGCTCCTCAAGCAACTATTACTGTGGTCGTTAACTCCCTTAACGAACTAATGGGAAACACGACCTCGAGCGGCAATGGGGCGTGGGTCTATAAAGTGAATACGAATAGTCTTGAATACGGCTCCCACACCGTGCATGCGAATGCGGAGACAAGTGATGGAAATCTCACCACAAATTCAAATTTAGTAAGTTTTATTGTTGGCAATGAGGATGTCGCGGCTTCAACCACCACTGCGGTACCTCCGCAATACGACTTAAACGGCGATGGCAGAATAAACCTGATTGATTTTTCAATCTTGGCGTATTGGTATGGGAAAGCGAATCCTCCCGCGGCATTGTTGTTTGATCACACAGGCACGGTTGATCTCACCGACTTTAGTATCCTCGCTTATTATTGGACTGGCTGATGAAAAAAATTATTATCACAACGCTCTTCGGAATATTGTTTGTTCACGCGGCACACGCCGCTGTGATTACGGTCCAACCACCGAACAGTCTCAATCAGGTCGTGATATCGATCGATACGCAGGGTGAGGATATCAATGCGGTTCAAGCGCACGCGTCATTCAATCCCGGAGATTTCACCATCACGGGCATCAACGATGGCGGCTCGATCATTGACCTCTGGATAGAGCAGCCCACATTTTCAAATGAGTCAGGAACCGTCGACTTCTCCGGGATTATTCCGGGCGGTGTGGATATTGCGAGCGGAACGATTGTGACGCTGAATATTCTTCCGAGGAGCGGCGGCATTTCTACGGGCTTCGCTATTGCTTCGGCAACGGTTCTCTTGAACGATGGGAAGGGGACGCCTGCATCGGTTACCACTATGAGTAATCCGTTTGTTCTTACCGTGCTTTCTTCGACTACACCGCCGTTCGTCCTTGATACTCAACCGCCGGATTCTTTTACTCCTGAAATAGCGAGCAACCCATCGATTTTTAACGGAGAATATTTCTTATCATTCTCTGCGACCGATCAAGGATCCGGGATTAACCACTACGAAGTGCTTGAGGTTTCAACCAGGGGTGGTAATGCGGTTTCTTCGGGATGGCAGGTGGCGACGTCACCGTATCTTTTAAAGGATCAGACGCTCGAGAGCAATATCTACGTTCGTGCGGTAGACAACGCCGGCAATTTCCGAGTCGTAGAGGTTCCGGCGGAGCATCCGGTTTCGGGCGGTCTGCTGCCTTGGTATTTGCAGGAACTATTTTACGACGCAGCAGGATCTCTCATAGTATTATTAGGTATCGGCCTATTTTTCTTCATTCGAAGGAAGAAAAAGTTATCATGAGAACGATTAAGATATTTTCAGGAGTTGCAATCGCAGCAGTCGGTATTCTTATGGCGATACCGGCGTTTGCTGCGTCACTCTATCTTTCCCCGCAATCCGGCAGTTATTACGTCGGCCATAGCTTTACGGTGAATGTAGATGTCTCGTCACCTGACCAAGCGATGAACGCGGCACAGGGCGAACTTAGTTTTCCTCCAGGAAAACTACAGGTCGTCTCACTTTCAAAAGCAAATTCAATAATGACTATTTGGGTTCAAGAGCCCTCATTCTCAAATAGCGATGGAGTCGTTAATTTTCAAGGAGTGGCGGTGAGTCCGGGATTTCAAGGTAATCAGGGAAATATCATCACAGTTACGTTCCAGGCAATAAGCGCAGGGAATGCGCCTATAACATTTCTTTCCGGTGCGGTGCTTGCAAATGATGGAAAAGGGACAAATATTTTGAACGGCATGCAAGGCGCTGATGATAGCCTAACCGCGCTTCCTGCGGGTGTAGGAGGAGGCGCTTCATCGCAAAATCTTCCAGCGACAACGATAACGTCCGATCCGTCGGTCACTCCCGGAACCTGGTACAATTTCGACGCCATAAATTTTTCTTGGACCAATCCCACCGATACTGATGGAGTGAGTTATGCGATCTCGACCGACCCGCACTATCAATTGCCGCAGGTAAGCAGCGGACTTGTTTCCCAAGCTTCGTACGACCTTACCCAGGTGAGCGATGGGGTGTGGTACTTCTTTTTGAGCTTTGAAAGCGGCGGATCGTGGTCAGCACCCGCAGTAAAAGAATTTGACCTCGATAGAACGCCTCCGAACCCCTTCGTTATCGTTCGCGAAGATGGCGGTGGAGATCTCACTGATACCCGCCCCGCATTCCAGTGGGCGGCGACCGATCAAACTTCGGGGGTTGCCGATTATCAGGTGAAGATTGGCGATGGCAATTGGTTTGACGCAAGTACTATCCAGCAGGGATCTTCCTATGTATTGCCGCTACAGTCGCTTACGAATGGGAGGACGCTTACCGTGCGGGCATTCGATCGCGCCGGAAATACGAGAGATGCGTCGCTTACATTCCAGGTACTTGCACCTTGTGAAGGAAACATTGAACTCTGTTCTTTCTCACGGTTTGCCGTGCAGTGGGGATGGTTCTTGCTTGGACTTATTGGCTTATTTATCGCCATCGCGTTCGGCCTCATCTACCGACTTTTCCACTGGAGAAAGAAAATAAAAACGGAGCTTGTAGAGTTGAAGGCCGACCTGCGGCGTGACATCAAACGCCTCGAAGGCCATGAAGGTCCGCTGAAGGCTGACCTCGAAAAAGAAATGAAGAAAATCGAAAAACTTAGCGACGAATAGGGTTTTGCCCTTCTTGCTGTGTGACGAGCAGCTTCAGCGCGCCGTTTTGGATCTCCGCTTGAAGAAGTTTAATTCGCTTACCGTCGCGCGTGGTCCAACATCCGGGTTCTGGGGTAAACGCATTTATCATTCGAGCGATCCGCTCAGATTCGTTTTTATCGCCGTGCTCGGCTGCCGCGAGAGCTTTTTCGTCCACGAACCCATCTTCGGTTTTAAATTTTTTTGTGTATGTTGCTTTTGTTTCGTCCTGGACGCGAGGCTCTAATTTTCCGCTAAGGAGTTTAGGAATAACTTCTGCAAGGAGATTGGCTGAAAGTTCAGCAAGCTTTTCTTCAAGTGCCGGATATTGTATCGAGGAGCTTTCGAACGGCAAAGAAGCGCTTTTTACAATTGGGCCATGGTCCATCTTTGCATCCATTTGGTAGATGCTCACGCCAGTTTCGGCTTCGCCGCTCAGTATGACGGATTGTATGGGCGAAGCTCCACGATATTTCGGCAAGAGCGAGGGGTGGGTGCCAAGTGTTCCGAGGCGGGGAATCGCAAGAATCGCGCCTGGAATTATTTGCGCGTATGCAGCAACCACAAAAAAATCAGGGGCCAGTTTTTTTAATTCCTCCCCAAAACTTCCCCCTAGCTTCTCCGGTTGAAAGACGAGGATATTCTGGCGCAAGGCAATTTCTTTAGTCGGCGGGGGAGTGATAATCTTTTTTCTGCCGACTGGACGGTCGGGATTGCACACAATGGCGATTGGCGCCATATCGGCATGCACGAGCCGTTCAAAGATGATCGCCGCAAAGCGCGGCGAGCCAAAGAAAACGTATTTCATGATTCTGATCGTTCAGACGCGAATACTTTTTTGGTTCGATCAATGAAAAGTTTTCCATTCAAATGGTCAATTTCATGCTGGAATACGCGGGCGAGCAATCCCCACGCTTTTATTTTGACGGGCTTTCCGTATTTATCGAACCCTTTGATCGCGATTTTTTCTGCACGTTCAACTTCGCCATATTTTCCGGGGATACTGAGACACCCTTCTTCGAAGGGGGCTTTTTCCTCGCCAAGTTTTTCAATCACCGGATTGAAGACGCTATAAAATTTAGTGCCGCGTTCTGCGTCGGGGATTTCTGCGACGAATACTTTGAGGTCTAGCCCAATCTGATTTGCCGAAAGACCAATGCCGTTCGCCGCACGCATCACGCGCTTCATCCGGACGATCAGTGCTTGTATTTCTTTTTTGCTAAATTTTTTGAAATCAAATTCAGCCGTTTTTTTTCGCAAAATTTTCTCTTCCTTTTTGTCGTCAATGGTCAGAATCTCACCGAGCATTTTTGTTCTGGTTCTTCAGAAGCACCATGAAATAGGCCCCTTTGTTTTTGACATTTCTCCGGTCAGCAATGTCCTTTGCAAACCGTATCAGCCGGTCGCCGCTTACCTCCTTAGCGAGCTTAATATAGAGGGATTTATGCTTTTCGTCTTCCAATAGTTGGGATATCTCAAGGCCGATCAGCTGGTATTTACGGTAGACGTGCGAGGTCTTCGCCCGCTCTTTGAGCTTCTTTACATACGCGGATGACGTCTTTGGCATTTAACACAATTTTAATGCATCCAACGAATATTGTCATGCCTTCGTGTGCCCGAGCTATTTGGGGACGGCGCGGATTTAGAGGTGCGAGTCGAGCATGACTACCGTCCTCAAAAGCACAGGATACAGGACATAGCAAAATATGATATAATGGAAAGACTTTATGACTTCAGGCAGGAAAAAGATCTTACAGTGGCTTGTTACGGCGCTTCTTGCAGTTCTTCTTATAGTGAGCGGATTTAGTTTAGGATGGGTTTCTGGGCGCCAATATCCGGAAAACATCGAAGTGACCCAAGCTGCGAATATCGCTCCGAACGCATCAAACACTGCTGACTTCGCCGTTTTCTGGGAGGCATGGCAGGATATTAACAATGATTATCTGAGGACGCCGAGTACGACCCCTCAGCAGAGGATGTATGGTGCAATCAACGGACTTGTCGAGTCGCTCGGCGATCCTTACACGGAATTCTTTACGCCGACCAGCGGCACGGAGTTCCAACAGGATATCACGGGCGATTTCGGCGGCATCGGTGCAGAACTTGGAAATGATGTGAATGGTAATCTCGTCATCATTGCGCCTCTCAAGGGAACGCCTGCGGCAGCGGCGGGACTCATGCCGAACGACGAAATCGTCGCCATCAACGGAAGCTCGACTACGGGATTGAGTGCCGACGATGCGGTGGATATTATCCGTGGCAACGTGGGGACGACCGTGACGCTCAGTATCTTGCGTAAGGGATGGACGAAGCCCCAAGATTTCACCATCACCCGCGAGGATATTCAGGTGCCGACAGTGGAATTCGCCATGAAGGGGAACATTGCTGATATCACCCTTGAAGAATTTACGCAGGACGCCGACGGCCTTTTCTATCAGGCGCTCAAGCAGGCGGTGAGCGACAACGCACAAGGGATCGTTCTCGATCTTCGTGATGATCCGGGCGGCTATCTTCAGGTGGCAGTTGATCTCGCAGGATATTTCTTGAAACCGGGATCGCTCGTCGTCAAAGAAGTAGGACGAACCGTGCCCGAACAGGATTTCTATGCAACTGGTAGCGGTGCACTTGATACCATGCCGATGGCGATTCTGATTAATGGTGGCTCGGCATCCGCAGCAGAAATTCTCTCCGGTGCGCTAAATGACGATAGGAATATTCCACTCGTTGGAGAAAAGAGTTTTGGAAAGGGGACGGTGCAAGAAGTTGACCAGTTGAGCGACGGTTCGTCGATTAAGATTACCGTGGCGCATTGGGTGTTGCCATCGGGAAGAATATTGGATTACGACGGCTTGATGCCGAACTATCCTGTGGCAGAACCGACAAGCACTCCTGCAAACGGTGCTGACCCCCAGCTCGCGAAAGCGCTCCAAGTCGTGCAATCGGAAATCGCGGCGCAACAACAATAGGCGTATGAAGGTTATATTGCTCGACGACATCCGCGGGCTCGGGAAAAAATTTGATATAAAAGAAGTGAACGACGGGTACGCGCGAAATTTTTTGTTCCCTAATAAATTGGCAGAGACGGCAAATCCGTCATCGCTCGCAAAATTGAACGCTATGAAAGCCGAGCATGAAAAGCAAGACAACGAATTGCGCCACCACCTCGAAAGCATTGCGAAGAAAATTTCTGACGTTCGATTAAAATTTGAACTTAAAGTCGGAAAGGATGGATCTGTCTTTGGCGCAGTCAATAAAGAATCAATTCAGAAAGCGTTGCGCGATCACAGTATTATCACGAAGGAGCGGGTAGACATCGACCTCAAGTATCCCATTAAAGAGCTGGGACTATATACGATACCGATCGATCTCAAGAAAGGAATTACTGCTGAACTGAAATTGGTGGTCGTGGCAGAAGGATCATAAAAACCGGCTTGAGCCGGTTTTTTAGATTATGCGATAACGTGAACAAACGTAGCTCTCTTTCGAGAACCGTCAAAATGCGATTTCATTTTAGTCGTAAACTTGACCATGCCATTCTTTCCCGCATAGAGCGTGTCGTCGTCAGCGCGAAGAACATTCTTGCCGGGGGTATACTTTGTGCCTCGTTGGCGAACAATGATCTCACCGACGCGGACGGGCTGGCCGTCTTGCAGTTTAATGCCAAGCCTTTTTGCGATGGAATCGCGGCCTAATTTAGTTGAACCTATTGCTTTGGTATGTGCCATAGTGCCTTCTATTCTATGGTAGAATTCAGGCAATGTCAACGACGAATAAACTTGTGCTTGATATCGAAACCATAGGGGAGGACTTTGATACCCTCGACCATGCAACGCAGGAAAATCTGACGCGGTGGATCAAGAAAGATTCGGACAGTGACGATGAATATAAGCTTGCGCTGCAGGACTTGAAGAGCGGGCTTGGTTTTTCGCCACTTACCGGCGAGATCGTCGCGATCGGACTTTTAGACTATCACAAAAACGAAGGCGCCGTGTATTACCAGGCACCGGGCCAGAAAAATAAGGAGATTAAAGAGGATGGCATTTCTTTCAAGCAGATGACCGAAGAAGATATGCTCAAAAAGTTTTGGGAATTGGCATCGCGCTACCAGGTATTCATTACCTTCAACGGCCGCGCATTCGATATGCCGTTTTTAATGATCCGGTCGGCGATCAAAGGAGTCCGTCCCACGAAAGATCTCATGCGAGGGCGATATCTCTATCAAAACAATCCCGACGCGCTCCACATTGACCTTGCCGAACAGTTGAGCTTCTATGGCGCCGTGCGGCGCAAGGGGAGTTTGCATCTTTGGTCGCGAGCCTTTGGAATTCCCAGCCCAAAATCCGGTGGTGTCACCGGAGACGACGTAGGGCCACTCTTCAAAAAGAAAAAGTTCCTCGAAATCGCAAAATACAACGTGGGAGACATCCGTGCGACGCGAGCGTTATACGAAAAATGGGAAGATTATTTGAGTTTTTAATAAATATTTAAGCTTGAAGAGGTAGTATTGGAGTGTGGAAAAAATAAAAAAATTGATTGGCCTTTATAAAAAAGAGGTGGCTTTCGCCGTGGTCATCGTTCTCACGGCCTCACTGAGTTTTGGCTTAGGATATTTTGTAAATCATGAATTTAACCATACGCCGATCATCATTGAAGCATGCAGCAATTCTCAGTGAGCAAGAAAAAAACCGCATTAAGCGGTTTTTTTCTTTTGTTCGGGAGGCCGAACAACGGTTACTTTCGTTTGCTGGAAATCAATCGTCCCTGGCACTGACGTTGCTACAACGGTTGCCATAGGAGTCGGCGATGCTGTGGAAGCGGGAGCTGAGACTGAAACCTTCGTAGTGTTGTTCTGGCTAGTCGTCTGGACCCGTACGGTCGACGCAGCCGAAGATTCTTCACTTTGAGGCCACAAGAGTATGGCGAGGATCAAGATGATAAGGATAATGATCGTGATCGTCGGCCAATGGGCTTCGGTGAATGTCCAGAAGGAAGATGCCTGAGCTGTTTGCGGAACACTCGCGACTGCTGGAGATGGGGCTGTGTTCACTGCGACTGGATTTGGACTTATCGTCACCGGAGCGGGGGTCGTTGCTGGCGTAGTCGGCGCGGGATTCGTTGCCGGGTTCGCTTGTGCGACCACAGGCGTCTTAGCGGGAGTCGGTTGCACCATCGCCACCGGAGCAGTTTGCGGAGCAGGGGAAACCACCATTCCTTGCGCATCGTTTCCGATGAGAGCGAGTGTGTTTCCAATGCCTTGCAGGGTACTCAACACTCCTGCGGGATTTGATCCTGCGAGTTCTGGATTGCTTGAAAATTCAGACGCGATCGTCGCGAGTGTAGATTTTAAAGAATCAAGCGTGACGTTCACTGCTGCCAGATTCGCAGCGGAAATGGTATTCGTCTGCGTCACAACGGGAGCTGGCATCATTGTTTGAGCTGGCGTAGGGGCCGTTCCAGAATCTCCAACGGGGATCATTCCGTTGTCCATTTCGAGCTTAATGAGGCTCGCTTTCGCAACGGCAAGTTCTTGCTCCAACGCCGCTGCTTCCGCAGGGGTGAGCGATTGAGCATGCGCGTGAGAAATTATTCCTCCATAGCCCATTATTGCAACTAAACATACGGTAAGAAAAAGTAATTTTTTCATAGAATAGAGTTAGGTTATTAGTGAGACTGCAATACGACGGCCTTGAAAAGTATGGGGCTGTCAATGAGCATGGGGCTTTTTCAAGTTTCTGATTAGAGTATACACCCGATCGAAATTATTGCCAGAAAATGGACAGAATAATTGAAATATGCCATAGTGAGAACAGCGGTTTTACGATACGAGGTGAACCATGCGTTTCGCGATGAGGTTATTCCTCTCTTTTGTATCCCTGTGGTTGGCGCTCGCACCATCCGCTTTGGCGCGCAACAAAAAGACCGATCAACCGTCCGAGAAAGTGAAGTCTTGTAATGTGGTCGCAGCCAATCTTCCGTGTGGCTCGAGGAATGTTTTGGAGCCATATTCGATCACGCTCAGCTGCGAACGCGATAAAGAAATCAAGTTTCCACTCGGCGACCTTAGTGGAGTCGACCGGCGGCAGCTGGAAAGATCTTGCAAGGCAAAAAGAGTGAAGGTTGTGTTCAGAAAATATCCCTTCTGGACAGTGTATGGGTTAGTAAGGTTTTAGACGGAGTTTCGAAGAATACCACCCCGGCCACAACGGATCCGGGGTGTTTTTTTATTCCATCTTGCGGAGATCTTCAAGGACTTCTTCTGCGTGCTTTTCCGGACGAACGTCTCTATATACTTTTTCAATCTCACCCATCGGGTCGATAAGGAACGATGTGCGTATGATACCTTCCTCTTCTCGGTCCATGGATTGTTTTTTTGCCCAGACACCGTAATCGTTAACCACTTTTTTGTGGATGTCGGCGAGTAAAGTAAAGGGGAGGCCATATTTTTCTGCGAACTTTTTGTGACTCTCCACTGAATCCACGCTAATTCCTAACACGACCACATTCAGCTTTTTGAAATCGGGAAACGCGTCACGAATAGCGCAGGCTTCTTTGGTGCATCCCGCGGTGTCATCCTTCGGATAAAAATAAAGCAAGACCCATTGGCCTCGATAATTGGAGAGCGTATGTTGATTCCCGTCCTGATCGGGAAGGGTAAAATCGTGTGCTATTGAATCAATTTCGGGGATATCCATCACCTGCATTATACCACGCAGTTGCAATATCCTTTATTTTGGGCTATAATTAGGCCTATTGACCCAACTTTATGGATATACGAAATATTGCCATCATTGCCCACGTTGACCATGGGAAGACAACACTTGTTGACGCGCTTTTAAAGCAGTCCGTTAGTTTTAAACAAAAGAGCGGCGCCACGAAAGATCTCATCATGGATTCGAACGAGCTCGAACGCGAGCGCGGAATTACGATATTTTCAAAAAACGCATCGGTCATTTATAAAGATACGAAAATTAATATCGTGGACACTCCTGGCCACGCCGATTTCGGCGGTGAAGTTGAGCGCATCATGCGCATGGTAGACGGTGTACTTTTGCTCGTTGACGCAAAAGAAGGACCGATGCCGCAGACTAAATTTGTATTGCGGAAAGCAATTCAGGCGGGCCATAAAGTGATTGTGGTTATCAATAAGATCGACAAGCCGGCGGCGCGGCCGGAATGGGCACTGAACGCAACGTTCGATCTCTTTTTTGAACTTGGTGCAAGCGAGGAGCAAGTTGAGTTTCCTGTCGTCTATTCATCGGGAGCGCAGGGAAAAGCCGGTCTCACGAAGCATTTGGAAGAGATGAAAGATATCGAGCCGGTCTTTGAAACAATCGTGAAACATATTCCACCTCCTAAGAAGAGCGGCACAGAAATATTGCAGATGCTTACGGTGAATTTGGCGCAAGATAATTACAAAGGGAAGATCGCCGTTGGTAGACTTTATTCAGGAACGCTCAAAAAAGGAATGACCGTTGCGCACATCAATCGTGCGGGTGAAACAAAAAAAGTATCACTCACTTCAGTGATGCTTTTTGATGGACTTGGGCGCGTTGACGTTGAAGAAGCATATGCGGGGGATATCGTCGCAATCGCCGGAATCCCCGACATTACGATTGGCGAAACGATCACTGATCCTGAGAACCCGATGCCATTGCCCACGATCGATATCGACGAACCGACAATAAAAATGACATTCTCGGTGAACACATCGCCCTTCCGTGGACGCGAAGGAAAGCTTACTACGTCGCGCAACATCAAAGATCGTCTCGATAAAGAACTTGAAACGGACGTGGCGCTCGCACTCACGACGACCGAAGCAAACGATCGATGGATTGTCGCCGGACGTGGCGAATTACACCTCGCGATCCTCATCGAAAAGATGCGGCGCGAAGGATACGAACTCGAAGTTTCAAAACCTCAAGTTATTTATAAAGAGAAAGATGGCAAGAAACTTGAACCAATGGAATTGATCTCGATTGAAGTGCCCGAAGAACATTCCGGAACCGTCATAGAAATGATGGGTAAGCGCCTTGGCACGATGGTCAATATGCGTATGGACGAAAATAAGATTGCGTTTATGGACTTTCATATTCCAACGCGCGGTTTGATCGGAGTTCGCAATCGCTTCCTTACCGCCACCAAAGGGACTGGCATCATGAACACGATTTTCTTGGGGTACGAAGAATATAAAGGCGACCTCAATTCCATTCCGCACGGTTCGATCGTTGCCACGTCTGCTGGAAAATCGAATAATTATGGCTTAATCACCGCACAAGGCCGCGGCGTGCTTTTCATTGGTCCGGGAGTGGAAGTATATGAAGGTATGGTTGTCGGTGAGAACGCAAAAGACGGTGACATTTTTGTACACGTTGCGCGTGAGAAACAGCTGAACAATTTCCGCGCGAAGAACGAAGGGCTTGCCGATCAAATGGACACGCCGCTCACGCTCTCGCTCGAAGATTCGCTCGATTATATTGGCGATGATGAACTCGTCGAAGTAACGCCGCAGAGCATCCGTATTCGCAAGAAGTATCTAACGGAGACTGAGAGAAAGAGGGGAACCAAATAAGGTATAATAAATCAATGAGAGAAAAGCCACTGATTTTACTCATTGATGATGAAGAAATATTCTTAGAAATCGCCTCGGTAAAGCTGAATGCAGAGGGCTTTGAGACGGTCATTACTCACGAGGTGTCTGAAGCGCTTGCAAAAGCCGAAGAGCTTCAACCCGACCTTGTATTAAGCGATATTTACATGCCGCCGGGTCCAAACGGCTGGGATTTGGCGCTTGCGTTGCGGAGGAACCAGAAAACACGGAATATAAAATTGGCATTTTTTACTAGCTTAAGGGATCCGCTACTCGAGCTCCAAGCTGACCGTGAGCGCGTGGTCGCCGAGATCGGGAGAGTAACTTTTTTCAGTAAATCGGATGACGTTGATACGTTGGCATCCGGCATCCGTGCCCTCGTTAATCTAAAAGCATGAAGATGAAGACGATCGTTCTGACCGGCAGCGATTTACGAGTTAATGATATCTACGCGATTACGCAGGAAAGCAGCATCTCTGTGGAAATCGCGAAATCATCATTAGAGTGGGTCAAGAAAAGCAAAGAATTTCTTGAGCAAGAATTCGGTAAGAAAATTATTTACGGCGTAAATACCGGATTCGGTCCGATGGCATCGCATATCATTGGACGTAACGAGATTATCGAGCTTCAGGAAAATTTAATCCATGGCCATGCTATGGGTATGGGGGAGCCGCTTCCGACATCATATGTTCTTGCAGCTATGGTCGTAAGGTTGAACACTCTCGCCAAGGGATATTCGGGTGCATCTCCCGAGCTTTTGAAACAGCTCCAGATATTTATTAATAAAAGGATCATTCCGGTGGTCCCTGAACATGGCGCGGTGGGGACGAGCGGCGATCTCGTTCAGCTCGCGCATATTGCACTTGCTCTGATCGGCGAAGGAGAAGTTTTATATAAAGGAAAACGGGAGCGTACTTTAAAAGTTTTACGTGCGCTGCGCATAAAACCCTATAAGTTAAAACCAAAAGAAGGATTGTCGCTCATCAATGGGACATCCATGATGGCAGGCATCGCATCGCTCCTCTGCGTGGAAGCTCGGCGATTGGTGAGCCTCTCGATAGAAACCGGAGCGTTTTCTTTGGAAACCGTCGGCGCATTTGACGATAGTATTGCTGAAAAACTTCATAAACTTAGGCCCCATCGAGGCCAAGGGGTGGTAGCACAATCTCTGCGGACACTCCTTGAATCCTCACATTTGCTCCGACATCGCGATAAATTCCAAAAGAAATTTTTGGTAACTAACACGACACACAAAATACCCGAGAGTGTGCAGGAAGTCTATTCTCTTCGCTGCATTCCACAGGTGGTAGGACCGGTTCTCGATACTCTTGCAAAGACTTGGAAAGATATTGAGATTGAAATCAACTCAGTCACCGATAACCCGGTGATTGATCTAAAGCGAAAGATGCTTATTCACGGGGGCAATTTTCATGGTGACTATGTTGCCGTCGCGATTGATCAGCTTAAAATATCACTTGTGAAACTTGCGATGCTTTCTGAGCGGCGCATCAATTTTTTTATGAATCATAGTGTTAATAATTTTTTTCCGCCGTTTATGAATCTGAAGAAACCCGGACTTACGATGGGTTTGCAAGGCCTGCAATTTGTAGCCACTTCCACGACTGCCCAAAATCAGACACTCGCATTCCCTCACCACATCCATTCTATCCCCACAAACGCTGATAATCAGGATATCGTGAGCATGGGAACGGACGCAACACTTTTCGCTGCGCGGGTGATCGAAAATACGTATGTGGTTCTTGCGATCGAACTCATTACTCTCGCCCAGGCGACTGATTTTTTGGGCGAGCGAGGCGAATACTCGAGCTCCTCACGACTTCTATTCCGAGAAATGAGAAAGTTGTTCCCCGCAATCGTTGATGATCGCGATGTTTCGAAAAAGTTAGAAAAGGTTTTGCAATATGTGAAACAAAGCAAAGTGTTGGATATTGCATGGCTATAACCCCGGAAAAAAAAGCACTCAGTCTTTTCCATGCCGCCGCCGAGCGGGTTCCTGCCTACAAAGATTTTTTAAAAAAGGAAAAGATTCGGCACACGCAAATAAAAAAGATAAAAGACTTTGCTTTGGTTCCTATCACTGATGTTACGAACTATATCACCGCATATCCGCTTGAAGAAAGATGCTGGGACGGGAAATTATCATCGAATCAGCTCATCGCAGCGAGTTCGGGAACCAAAGGAGAACCCAAATTTTGGCCACGAAGCGTCGAGCAGGATTTTGAAGCGGTCCGCATCCACGAATTTTTATACAGGACGTACTTCGACATTCATAAACACTCGACATTGTTACTGATCGGTTTTCCTATGGGAATTTATGTATCGGGAATTGCCACGCTGTTGCCGAGCTGGCTTGTCTCCCAGAAAAACCAAGATTTAACAATCATGAGCATAGGCAACAACAAAGATGAAATGTTGCGTGCGGTTCGACACCTTTCGGGTGCATATGAACAGACCATATTGGTCGGGCATCCGTTTTTTATCAAAGACGTGATTGAAACAGGCGCCCGCGAAAAGATTGCATGGGCCAAAAAAAATATTGGTCTCATGTTCTGCAGTGAGGGATTTAATGAAGAATGGAGAAAATATGTTGCGAGCGTCGCAGGCATATCACCGTCTTCTATGCGGATTTTTAATACATATGGCTCTTCCGAAATGCTTCTCATGGGGTATGAGACTCCATTTACCATTCGATTAAAAGAACGTACGGAACGAGATGCGCGCTTCTCTAAGATGTTGACTGGAAACGGTGTTGCGCCTCAGCTATTCCAATACGATCCGACCATACGATATATCGAATCGCACGAGTCAGAATTGATTTTTACTTCCGCGAGTGGAATACCGCTCATGCGATTCAACCTTCACGATCGGGGAATGGTTATCCCGCTTGATTATGCTGAGGAAACGGCGCATGCGAAGGGCAAAAACCGCGCACAACTCCGCTTGCCCCTACTTGCTTTTTGGGGTCGTAGTGATAGCACCCTTAAATTTTATGCTGCAAATATTTATCCGGAGCATATTAAAGCAGGGCTGAACGCATCCACGTTTTTTAAAAAACTCACAGGAAAGTTTACAATGCGAAAAGAATATCGGAAAAACCTCGATGAGTTTCTAGAGAT
>Ga0206844_10280_pt1 | contig 14544 bp, 15 predicted proteins | sample Alteio_BWOrgCont_22_FD_152907 | JGI IMG/M metagenome (GOLD analysis project Ga0206844, IMG submission 152907) | Enriched cells from forest soil in Barre Woods Harvard Forest LTER site, Petersham, Massachusetts, United States -... | ecosystem: Environmental > Terrestrial > Soil > Temperate forest >...
TGCCTATGATGATGTGGATGCGGCACCACAGCTTCATTTATTGGGCTCAGGGCAACAAATCTCGCGTGGTCTTAAAAATGGCACGATTATTGATATGGAAGCCTTGGAAGACTCTATCTTAAATAGCGTGCATTCTGCCGAACAACAGGCGGGCGTTACTATTGAAGAGGTATTAGTCAGTTTACCAGCTCAAAGCATTGTTTCGCAAATGGTGACTAATGAGATTGCCATTGGCAACCAAGCTGCTGATGAAAGCCATATTCGCCGGTTAATGAATGTCGAATCTTTAATCTCACCAGATTTATGGCTGATTCACGCTTTACCTATCGAATATTATATTGATCAGACAAGAGGTATTAAGGATCCACGTGGTTTGTATGGTGAAAAACTGGGTATTAAATTACACTTAATCTTGGCACCGCAAGGGTTTATCCGAAATTTATCACGTTGCATTGGGCGCTGCCATCTTGATGTTGCGGGTTATGTGGCTGCTCCTTATGCTTCGGGTTTAGCAACGCTAGTTGAAGATGAACTGCAGTTAGGTGTGATGTTGATTGACCTTGGGGGTGGAGGAACGAGTGTTGCTTGTTTCATTGATGGTCACTTGGTCCATATGGGATATGTCCCTTTAGGCGGGCTCCATGTCACGCATGATATTGCTCGAGGTTTATCAACACCGATTGCGCAAGCTGAGCGTCTCAAGACGCTATATGGTTCTGTATTGGTCACGACAACTGATGAGAGAGAAAACATTCTAATCCCTCTATTGGGAGAGGATCAAACAGCTCATATTAATCAGGTCCCTAAGTCTTTGTTGACTCATATTATTCGTTCTCGTGTTGAGGAAACACTCGGGTATTTATCACAAACGCTGAAAGAGCGGGATTTGAACCACCTTCTTACTCAGCGCATCGTATTAACGGGGGGAGCGAGTCAATTGGGCGGTCTGCGTGAGTTTGTGACGGCTCAGTTAGGAAAGGCTGCACGTCTTGGAATACCACAAGGTTTGCGTGGCAGCCAAGATGTTATTCATAACCCAGGAATGGCAACATGTATTGGTCTTTTGCATTATGCTACACAGGAGCAGGCTACTGGTCGGGATGCGGTTAACCTTGCTGTTTCTTCAGGCAATATTTTTCAACGTGCTTATCAGTGGGTTCGCGAGAATTTTTAAAGACGCAAAGTTTTCTTTTAAGTGACCTTCCAGTTTTTGTAAATCTGGAAGGTCATTGTATAATCAAAAAGATTTAATATTGTTTACGGGCGCTTGGATTTTGTGCAGTTGGTGTCGCTGTGCTCTGCTTAGAAGTAGCTCTTGAAGTGCCCCACTTCTTTATACCCCGACGTGTAAAGTCTATTGCAAAATACCCCATAGCAAGTGGGTGAGCGGTAAGATATAGAACAACCACGGCACCTCCTTCTAGTGTCATAAATATCGTGTCACTAGATAGTGGTAATTTGCTAACCAAGCCAGATGCTTTTTGGAGAAGTCCCCACTGCTCTAATAATGGAACCGCTTTCTTATCAAGGACATCTTGAAATCCCATTGTTCCGAAACAGGCACCAGCAGGCAAGACTAGAGGAGACGTTGGATTTGGTGCGGCTAAACTAGCTCCTGCTGCACCGAACCCATAAAACATTTTGTCTTCAGCAGATTGTTGAGATAGTTTCTGCACCAATCCTCTACCTTTCTCGTAACATCCTCTGATAAACTCACTAGCCATCGACGTGCTGACGCTCGTCAAAGCAAATATTAACAACGCTCTCAAGATGATATTTTTCATAACGACTCCTTAAATTATTTCAATTTTTCACATTTTGAATTAACCTCAAAACGGATAGATCTTAGCGAATTTAGATAAGGTAGGCCATGATAAACTTCCTACCATACCTAACGTAATGTATATATAGCTGATAATGCACAAACTAAAGCCCTTGCTGACTTCCTCTCACCTTAGCCTTCATCGTGCTGGGCGTTATCTGTGGCAAGATTTGTCATTGCAGGTTAATCCTGGCGATTTATGTGTAATTCGAGGTGAAAATGGGAGTGGCAAGACCTCTCTACTAAAAGTATTCGCACGTATTTTGCCTCCCTCAATCGGGCACGTAGCATGTCATGGAGGAAGTATTGGTTATGTTGGACATAGTTCAGGACTTTACCCGACCTTAAGTGTCTGGCGCTACTTGCAAACGCAAGCCATTATGGCCGGAAAATCTCCCGAAATTGCCACAAAGCAAATGAATCTTTGGGGGCTAGAGTCGTGGGCAGATCTGCCCCTCGGAAAACTATCTTTCGGGCAACAAAGACGCACGGCATTAGCACGTCTTGGTATTCATAACGCTGATCTTTGGTTATTAGATGAACCTACAGCTAGTTTAGATACCAACGCCATAACAATTTTATGGCAGGTTATAGCGGCAAAGCAAAATCAAGGTGGGGCAGTCATTATGGCTACTCATCATGAGGTCCCGCTACCAATACAACATCAGATTCATTGTCATGAATAAAAAATTATGACACCTATTTATCTTGAGCTGGTGAGTCAGCGTCATTTTATCACGCGGCCCTTTATTTTTATGTTGATGGCATTCGTTTATGCTTACCTCATTCAGGGAATGCCATCGTCTCTCGCGCATGCCCCCAAAGTATTGGTTATACTTGCTGTAGTGACATTATTAACAGAAGTCGAACGGCTCTTTGCTGATGATTGGGATACAGGTCGACTCGAGCTATGGCTTATGGAAGGACAAAACCTTGAGGGCATTTTTTTACGTAAAGTTCTTATATTTTGGAGCTTAAGTGTTGTTCCAATATTGCTACTGCTGGCTATCTTTTTTAAAAGCTTGAACCTTCCTTTTCCTTTAGCGTTTGTCGGGAGTTTTGCTCTGGCAGGGGTTACGTTAACAGCGCTGGGGTCTCTTTTAAGTGTATTACTATTAGGGATCCAACGCCTCGTCGTTTTGATGCTTTTACTAATGTTCCCATTGATGTTGCCAGAAATCCTTTTAACCTTAGGAACCTATGAACAAGCAATTCAAGGCGAAGCTGTTTCAATATTACTTTGCTTACAGTTAGGGATTAGTTGTGTTAGTCTAGCCGTGTGTTTATTAGTAGTGCCAGCGATCGTGCGCTGGTCAGTTCAATAAGGGGCTACAATGTCACAGCAATGGGGACATCCAGCATTTTGGTTAAAGAGAATTACTTTAGCGAGTCGATGGCTGGCTGGCGCTGGTGGGGTATGCTTGATTGTTGGTTTGCTATGGGCTCTTTATTTTTCTCCACCTGACTATCAGCAGGGAGAAACTGTACGAATTATGTATGTCCATGTGCCAGCGTCTTGGGGTGCTTTAGCCATCTACATGGGGATGGCTATTATGAGTAGCATTGCATTTATCACCCGCACAGTTATGGGTCTTTTATTGACTAAAGCTTTTTCTCTTATCGGAATAACGTTAACAGGAATAAGTGTGGTAACTGGAGCTATCTGGGGAATGCCGACGTGGGGCACTTGGTGGGTCTGGGATGCAAGGCTAACATCGATGCTGCTTCTTTTCTTTTTATACTGTGGTTATAGTTTTCTTCTACGGGCTTTTGATGATGCAGATAAAGGTCTACGGGCAGGTGGTGTGCTCATCATGCTAGGATCAATTAATATCCCCATCATTAAATGGTCGGTGGATTGGTGGCATACATTACACCAGCCAGCAAGTCTCTTACGCTTTGCTAAGCCAGCGATTCATGGTCAATTTTTAGGTCCATTACTCACAATGGCTGTAGCGTTTCTTTTGCTAAGTTTATGGATGGGTTTGTTGCGATTGAGGACACTCTTGACGATGCGCAAGTTGATGGCATTGCAGTTGCGGCAACCATCTCTGGCAGAATGGAAGTTGGCCGCATGAATTATTATGTGATTTGGGCCTACGGCATGTCTTCATTGGTTATGGGGAGTCTCGCGTTTTATTGTTGGTGGTGTGATGCTCGCGCGCAAAAAGAATTACGTCATAATTCATGAGATTACGACAACGCCGTGTCACCCTTTTTTTAGCTGCCGGTGGTTTGTTCGTTGTTGGTATCAGTTTGATACTCGTTTCTTTACGCGATAATCTGCTTTATTTTGTATCTCCTACACAACTGTTGCAGTCTCCTCACAATCAAAAGCAATTGCGTTTGGGCGGGCTTGTGCGTACAGGAAGTGTTACACGTCATGAGCTTTTGCTTCAGTTTATGATTACTGATGGACAAACGGATGTGCCAGTACAATATTCAGGCTTTGTCCCCGACCTGTTTCGTGAAGGGCAAGGTGTAATAGTCGAAGGTCATATGGTGGGTAACGTTTTTGAGGCGCAAGTATTGTTGGCTAAGCATGATGAGCGGTATATACCGCGTGAGATAGTGCAAACCTTGAAGGAGCAAGGACAATGGCGACCCTAATGGGGATTCCTGCGCCAACACTTTGCGGGCAAGGCCTGTTGAGCTTTGCATTAATACTATCTGCTTTGCAAGCAATAGGGTGGCAGCGTCGTTGGATTCCTCTTAGCCTCTTGGTTTGCCTTTTATTATCCTTTGTTGTTCTCATCAATGCTCACCTTACCGATGATTTTCGTCTATTGAATGTGGTTATGCATTCACATCAAGCTAAACCATGGCTATATAAGTTGGCTGGCGTTTGGGGTAATCACGAAGGTTCGATGTTGCTTTGGGTTCTAATGCTTGCCAGCTACAACAGTATTTTTATCAAACATACAACACCACCTGCAGCCAGCATTACGATGGGAATCCTCATGGTTGGTTTCTTAGGTTTTCTTTTGCTGGCCAGCGATCCTTTTACATACCTTATTGAAGTGCCAGTACAGGGAGAGGATCTTAATCCTTTGTTACAAGACGTTAGTTTAGTAATTCATCCACCATTCCTTTATGCAGGTTTGGTGGGGCTTAGCATACCCTTTGCTTTGGGCATTGCTATTCTTATTAAAGGTCAGTGGTCGCTGCTCTTCATCAGGCAGTTACGGATAGGAACGCTGGTAGCTTGGTGTTTTCTCACTCTTGGCCTGGGGTTAGGGAGCTTTTGGGCTTATTATGAATTAGGGTGGGGCGGCTGGTGGTTCTGGGATCCTGTTGAAAATATTGCCCTGATGCCTTGGCTTGTCGCAACAGCGTTGATCCATAGTTTGCGGGCTGTGGAATCTGCAAACGCTCTACGCCTTTGGACGCTTTTTCTTTGCTTGTTGGGGTTTAGTCTGAGCTTAATCGGAAGCTTTTTAGTGCGTTCGGGCCTTTTGACCTCAATTCATAACTTTGCTGTTGATCCTACACGAGGGTGGTTATTGCTGAGTTTAACAATTCTTGTGGTTGGATGTGCTGGTGGAATATGGTGTTACCGGTGGCCGCTGTTTGTGAAACAAAGCACTCAAACAACGATGCCTTTATCGCGAACGGGTATGATCCTGCTTAATAATATTTTTATGCTTTTTGCGTTGTTGGTCTTAAGTATTGGGACTTTTTATCCTATTGTGCGAAGTTTCACTGATCGTCCTTTGAGTATCGGAGCTCCTTATTTTCAAACACTTTTAGTGCCACTTATGGTGCCTCTTCTTATCATGATGGCATCTGTACCCTCACTTATGTGGTCACGGCGTGCCTGGGCAGATATATGGCCTAGCCTCTTACCCGCCTTCATCGTAACAGGATCAACTTGTGGGTTGTTGTATCTTTATGTGCAACCAAAATTTTTACCCTTGTTAATTGCGGCACTTGCAGTAGGCATGATCGTTGCTAACTTGCAGGGGGTAATACAAAAGTTGCGACAACGTCGTGCTTGGGATCAGCAGGGGATGACGGTTGCACATATAGGCTTTGCTATACTTCTTCTTGGAATGGTTGGCGTAACTGAAGGAGAGCAAGAAAAATTAGTTACTTTATCCATTGGAGAGACACTACCCATTGCAGGTTATACATTTGTCCTAGCGAGGGTGGAGAGTACAGAAGGTCCAAATTATACAGCCGATAAGGCAGACCTGCAGCTTTACAAAGGGAACCAGTTTTTAAATTCCCTGATGCCGGAGCGTCGATTTTATTGGACACAGGGGGTACACCATAATGAGACAGCGATTTATTCTCTGGGACTTTCGCAAGTTTATGTTATGCTGGGTGAGTCTTATGGCAAGGGGCGTTGGAGCATCCACGTATATTATAAGCCCTGGATAAATTTATTATGGGGTGGGGTAATTGTTATGCTTCTGGGTGGAGGCATGTCACTTATGACAAGAGCTCGCATGTTTTCTTCATTGTATATACTTTTGTTTTGTTTAAGTACGTCAACATATGCAATCAATGCGCATGAACAGCTGTCAGATGCTCACCTCGAAGCTGTTGCGCGTCAGATTAGCCAAGAACTTTATTGTCCTGTGTGTTCAGGGCAAACAATTGATGATTCGCAAGCGGCCTTTGCTGAGACTTTGCGTAGATATATTCGTCAGCGGTTGCGTGAAGGCGCGGATCGCGCTACGATTCAACATGAGTTGGTCGCACATTTCGGCGAAAGTATCCTTTTGTCACCACGAGCTCATTGGTTGTGGCTAGTGCCTTACTTACTGTTGGGGCTAGCTATAATGGGAATGGGTGGATGTTGGTGGCATAGATTACACTGCCGTCGTCACCCGCAGGTCGAGCGAAGCGAATCCGGAGGATCGATGTTAAGATGAGAAAAAATAGCCAGTTCGATTTTTTAAGAGGTTAAACGGTTAATGGACGCTTTAATTAATTTTATTGAGAACTGGGGGTACTTAGCTGTTCTCTTGGGCTCTATGGTTGAGGGCGAATCAGTAATTTTGACAGCAAGTTTCTTGGCTGCGCAAGGTTATTTGTCCATCAGTAAAGTTATGATCATTGCTTTTCTGGGGACCCTTTTTGCTGATCAGGGACTTTTCTTTGTTGGTCATCGCTTTGGCGCGAGTTTTCTTGAACGCTTTCCCCGGTTAAATAAGACGGCTAATCGCGCTTTTAGTCTGCTGCAAAAATGGGGGACTCTTTATATTCTTCTTTTTCGATTTGTCTATGGGGTACGTATCATTAGCCCTCTGGTTATTGGTGCAAGTGGAATTCCTGTTCGCCGCTTTGTTCTTTTAAATTTTATCGCAGCGATTATCTGGACGATAGTGAGTTGCACTCTAGGGTACATGTTGGGAGAAGCCGTACAGCATGTGATTATGAACTTTAAAGTTTATCAGTTCTATTTCCTTGGCGCTCTTCTCATTATCATTGCTGTTGTTAGTCTTTATGTTCGTTACCGCAAAAAGAAGAAGGGGGCGTAGATGGCTGAAACCGTTATTTTTGCATGGGATCATGCAGGACTTCTTTTGGTGGATCCTTTAACAACGCTCGCTAAGGACTTAGGTTATGGAGTTGTAACGCTGGGTAATTTTAATACAGAACCGGTTGATTATCCTGATTCTGTTGCTACCCTGGTTGCGGCGATGCGTGCTGGTCAGGGGAACTATGGTGTACTCATCTGTGGTAGTGGTATTGGTATGAGTATCGCTGCAAATCGTTATAAAGGCATTCGGGCGGCTGTGTGCACCTCAGAATGTGAGGCAAGAACAGCACGTGCACATAATAACGCCAATATCCTGTGTTTAGGCGCCCGCGTTATCGGCGTTGAACAGGCGAAATCGTGTCTTCAGGTATTTCTAACCACGACGTTTGCGGGTCAGCGTCATGAACGACGCGTTGCGAAGATTGATACTCTTGCTGAACGAGAGTGCTAAAGGATTGATAATTTTGTTGTAAGTGCAGAACAGCATTACCGAGTCCGAGCAAGCTAGCGACAATAATCAACCAGGCAACAATCTTAAACCGAGGTTGATTCTTTTGTTTGTTCCAGGTCTCATAAAGTAGAAAACCTATCAATCCTCCCGTGATAGCACCACCTAGATGTCCCCAAATATCAATATTGAATCCAAGGCCATCAAAGGAAAGCGGTACCAGTGAGAACACTAGAATCTTTAATGCATCCACACGTCCATCGTCCCGCAAAGGCACATGGAGGGGTAATACTTTCAGAATCATAAGCAAGCTAGCGAAAAGAGCCATGATTGCGCCCGAAGCGCCCGCAGAGACAATTTCATTGCTGTGCATATTAAGTGAACACAGGCTGCCACCAAGTCCACCGAGGAAGAATAGAGCTAAAAACCATACATGACCAATGAGTCTCTCAAGGATGTGCGCTGCATACCACAAGCCTATGCAATTGAAAATCACATGAATTAAGCTGACATGGAGAAACACTGCGGTTAGCAAACGAAAGTATTCACCCAATTCAAAGACAGCTTTTTTGCTGAGAGCGCCTTGGCTTAGCAATACAAGCGGATGTATATTCAGGACGCCCGTTGTCGGAATGGGGGACAATATTACCTGCAGCGCAAAGATGCCGATGAGGAAGTATAATAAGGCTTTAGCGACGTAAGGATAGGGCATGCATCACATCAGTTTTATTTTTCTTGTAATTCCTGAATACCAGATAAGAAAGAAACTTGCTAGATTCCATTATTATTATACTCTTCACCTCGATGAATCTTATAAACTTTGCTAAGACCAAGTGTAGTAACGTGCACAACGTCATCGCGAAGCCGCGTGAGCGGCTTTGACGATCCAAAATAATATCTGCAATCACCCAATTCTTTAATATGAATCAATTTGTTAATTTACTGGATTGCCACGCCTCCTACGGAGGCTCGCAATGACGTCAAAAACTTGTTTCTTTAATTCTTTTCATTATAAATTTATTAGCTTGCACTGGAAAAGCATGCAATTGCGGCCTTAGTTTGTCATACAAGAGTTGGTTTACTTTAAGATCACTTATAATCCCAGTCTCAATTGCATTATTAATTTGATCATTTATGTCATTGACTGTATTTCTGATCTCCGTGTCTAGAGTCTCATTTGTATAAGCCTCAATAAAGATAGATAAAAAGTCATATTTACTCAAAAAGTTCAGATAGGCTTGTATAAAATCATGTTTTAAATTCTCGTCCAAACTACCATTTTCACCTTTTCGAGGAAATTCGGTTACTAATTTCCCTGTAGAAGCAATCAGTTGTCTGCAGGCAATTTCTGTATCTAATCTCAATGCGGAGTATTGAGAAACAATCGTTTTTTTCTCTTCATGTAAAAGAAATTCAGTTTGCACTTTAAAATTAAAATAATATGTAATACAGGCCCCTATTGACATTGATAATAATGGAACTATTACTCCCGAAATTTTCCATGCATCTTTAATTATGCACATTCATGATCCTTTTCGCATCTTGCCCCACACTTTTCCTGTAAACATTTGCAGCAATCTTCCATGAGTTTATCACTCCGAGCAGCCTCCAATGACAACTGACTTCTTGCCATTACTTTAGGAAGAGTATCTGTTCCGGCACCTTTATCGTGCATATCTTTTCTGCATTTTTTTTGCAATCTTTGAGAATATCTGCTTTTGTTTTTTGTGGTGGAGTGATAGTCACTTCTTCCGATGCTTCACCAGAGGTGGCTGCCCACGTAAAATTTATCAGCAAAAATAATACGATGTTTGCTCGCCTTAGCCTTTTTTGCACTTTGGGACTCCAAATAATTGTTGTATTAATTTAACACTTAAAAAATTAACAATTATTCAAGAAACAAAGCTTATTTTTAGCTGATCCAATAGAACGTGCTCAGTAAACATGTGATGTATTAAGGAAAAATGAGAGTTCTAACCTGTATATTCTATGGATAATTTTAATCCTGAGCAGATTTATAATTAAGCAGAAATCTTGAGCTCTTCAAAAAATTAATCAATTCTCAAGAATTTTATTGCAATTTGTATAAGAGCTTATTAAATAGGAAGTGTAAGAGGATTTATTTTTATGAGCATGTTTCCACATTTCATGTTTGAGCGATGGCATCACCACCATTGGGGGTGAAAATGTCGTTGCGTCAATTTTATGGAATAAAGGAAATGTGTTGTGAATACGTCAAAAAATCAAGGTTCTTCTTCTCTTAAAACCACTTCATTCATTAAGAGGCTTCTTCTGGGGCTCCTAATTGTTTTAGGGAGCAGCTATCTTTTACAGCAACTACTGCCTCGGTTAAAAGCTTTATCGCCTCCCTTAACATCCAAGCAAACAGTAGCGATCACGCAAATTGTGCCACATCCCTCACTTGATGCGATACGCAAGGGCGTTATGGATGTTTTGCGCGAAGGTGGTATTGCCGAGGATCAGATCCTGTTTGAAAATGCGATGGGAAATGTTGCAACGGCAGCACAGATTGCCCATAAGTTTATCAGCCAAAAACCAACGATTATTGTACCCATTACCACGCCGTCAACGCAGGCTATATACGCTGCGGCAAAAGATGCCGGCATTCCTGTAGTTTTTGGTGCGGTTTCTGATCCGGTAGCGGCTAAGCTTGTGCCTTCCATGCAACAAGCGGGAGAAGGAATAACCGGCATAAGTGATTTATCGCCAATCCCACAGCAAGTTAATTTAATTAAAGCTATCTTGCCCAAAGCTGCAACGCTTGGTGTTGTTTTTAATCCTGGGGAAGCCAATTCAATAGCTTTGCTAGCAGTATTAGAGGAAGTTTGTAAGTCACAAGGTATTCGCGTCATGCGATCACCCGCCTCATCGACAACGGATGTTGTTGCCGCAACGCGGGCTTTAGTTGGTCGCGTCGATGCCTTGTATATTCCCAATGACAATACGGTGGTTTCGGCATTGATGTCTCTCATACAAGTGGCTCAAGAACACAAGATTCCTGTTTTTTCTGCAGATCCTGAATCCGTAGAGCGTGGTTGTCTGGCCTCTATTTCACATAACCAATACCAATTAGGCCGGCAAACAGGAGAGTTAGTTTTAAGTTACCTTAAAGGAACGCCAATCAAAGATTTGCCGCCTACCTATGGCAAGACAACGGAGCTTGTGCTTAATTTGAAAGTTGCTCAGGCTCTAGGGATTACAATACCTGAAGAGGTTAAGCAAAAAGCTGTTCGTTCTCAGGATGCCACAGAACACCAACGAAAACAGCTAGTGGGGATTGTGCAAGTTATCGAGCACCCGGCGCTTGACCAGACGCGCATGGGAATCATTGATGCCTTAAAGAAAGAGGGTATTGATGAGGGCGTGCAATGGCAATCTGCACAAGGAAATCCTGCTCTGGCTTTGCAGATTGCACAACACTATGTGGGTAGACAAGTTAAAGCGTTGGTCACCATCGGTACGTCACCAACCCAAATGGCGCTGACAGCAGCTAAAGGAAGTCACATTCCGATTGTCTTTGCTTCTGTGACAGATCCAGCGAGTGCAAAGGTTTTAGACACAGGGTATCCCGTTACTGGCGTTTCTAACTTTATCGAAACGACATTGCAGGTCGATTTCTTTAAAAAGATTTTACGTAAAGAACAGCCGCGCATTGGTGTGATTTATAATGCTGGCGAAGCAAACTCTGTGATCTTGGTCGAAAAGATGAAGGCGATTAAAGGTGTTACCTGGCTTTTTGTGACCGCGAGTAAGACAAGTGAAGTTGCTCAAGCGGCTGAAAATATCGTTTCACAAGTCGATGCTATTTTTATAAATAACGATAATACCGCATTAACAGCATTTGAAAGCATTGTCACCGTGGCGAAAAGCAAAAGGGTGCCAGTTTTTTGTAGTGATATTGATACGGTAGAAAAAGGTGCTGTGGCAGCAATGGGGGCTAACCAGTATGAGTTAGGATTACAAGCTGGTGAGATGATTGTTCGTCTTATTAAAGGTGATGATATTAAAAACATCCCTGTTGCTTGGCCACGAAAGGTCGAAATTCGGCTCAATCACAAAATGGCTGAATCTATAGGGTTATCTTTTCCAGAAGATATTTTCAAAGCAGCTAATGACGCACATCTAATGAATTAGGAAGAAAGAATTGGGATATAACTTGAAAAAATGGGTAAAAGATGCATACCTAGTAGTGTGGGCGCTCATGCCACAGACAGGTAAGTAATTGTTCAGAGGTGAAGACGATGACATATCATTTTAGTGACCGATTTAGCCACTTTTACAAACTGTCTTTTGTCATGATAAATACTTTAAGTTTACGAAAAAGGAAGCGAGCGCCTTATGTTAGTACCGTTAATTAATCTTGTTAAATCTGTAGTTAATCCTTTAAATCCCTCGCATCGTTTTTTCAAAATCTTTATTTTTGCACTCATCGGTATTGCCGCAATCGCAATCATCTTTAAAGTAATAACGCCGGCTCAGACCGAGAAATCTTATGTGATTGCTATAACACAATTTGTTGAACATCCGGCTCTTGATGAAGAAAGGGAAGCTATCGTAAAAACTTTGCGTGATGGTTTAGAACCTGAGAAAAAGCTTAGCTTTGTTTATCATAATGCCCAAGGAAACGTAGCGACTGCTGTACAGATTGCTGCGCAAATCACAAGCCAAAACCCCAAGCCTAATCTTATTATCGCTATTGCAACACCCTCGGCACAAGCCGCAGCTCCTGAGGCTACCAAGCATAAAATACCGATGGTTTTTACGGCGGTCACAGATCCTGTCCAAGCTAAATTGGTCAAAAGTCTAGATATACAAGAACCTGGCGCGCTCATAACAGGTGTCAGCGATGCATTGCCCATGAAAGATCTGCTAGAATTTGTGAGGTCATTTGTGCCTCATATAAGGACTCTGGGTGTTGTTTATAACCCTGGAGAATCGAATTCAGCAAGCCAGATTCAAGAAATGCAGAAAATTAATGAATCTATGGGGTTGACTCTGGTTTTAGCTGCGGTGCATAAAACAGCTGATGTTGCGAGTGCAACAGAAAGCCTTATTGGACGTGTTGATGCAATTTTGGTTCCCACTGATAATACAGCCGTCGCAGCTATTGAAAGTGCGGTTTTGGTATGTGAGAAAAACGCTGTGCCTATTTTTGCTGCTGATTTCGGTTCTGTTGATCGTGGCGTTGTCGGCGCTATTGGCTATGCGCGGCAAGTTCTTGGACAAGAAGCGGGCAATATAGCTAAAGAAATTATTAAGGGTAAATCCCCAGATCAAATCCCTGTTAAACACTCCCATACGATGCAGATTAAAATCAATGAGCAAGCAGCTGCGAGAATGAGGGTCGCTATGCCAACGGCGCTTATGCAAAAAGCGATTATTATTCGTTCACAAAAAGAAGAGCAAAAGCCATGAACACAATTCAATTCATTGGAGCTTTAGAGGTAGGGTTAATCTATGCACTAGTTGCTGTTGGTGTCTATTTATCTTTTCGCACACTCCAGTTTCCGGACCTAACAGTCGACGGCTCATTTCCGCTAGGCGCAGCTGTATCAGCAGCCATGATTACTGCTGGATATCACCCTGTCATCGCAACAAGCGCTGCAATGATTTCTGGCGCTTGTGCTGGTTTTATCACGGCCTGGATGTCTACACGGTTACGTATGCTTAATTTATTAGCTGGTATTTTAACAATGACGGCTCTTTATTCGATTAATTTACGGGTGATGGGGGGACGGCCAAATTTGGCTCTTTTAGGCAATGATACGCTCTTTACATCTTTTAAAATACCAGGATCAGACATTATCGTTGTTTTGTTTATTACCTGTCTTTTTAGCTGGTTAACCTATCGTTTATTGATCACACAAGTTGGCCTTGGAGTGCGTGCAACCGGGAGCAACTCTAAAATGGCACGTGCACAAGGGATTAATGATCAGCACATGATTTGGTTGGGATTAAGTGTCTCCAATGCCCTTGTCGCACTTGCAGGGTCTGTATTTGCACAAAAGCATGGCTTTGCGGATGTAACCATGGGTGTTGGTACGATCATCTTTGGACTTGCTGCTGTTATTATTGCGGAGGCTATTTTACCTACACGTACAGTTTTTCAGGCCATCGTTGCCTGTATTTTTGGTGCGATTGTCTATCGTTGTGTGATTGCTTTTGCTTTGAATATGGGAGGGTTTGGTCTTCAGGCTTCGGACCTTAATCTCATAACTGCTTTCTTAATGGCGTTAGCCATGCTTTTGCCACAGCTTAAACAAAACTTGAAAAAAGCCCATACTCTTTTAAAGGAACCAACCGGATGATTACTTTAAAAGCAGTTAAATTAACTTTTTCTCCGGGCACCGTTATGGAAAAGAAAGCCTTACGCGGCATTACGCTGCGGATTGAAGAAGGGGAATTCATCACGGTTATCGGCAGTAATGGTGCTGGTAAATCAACCCTCTTGAACACCATCTCTGGAGAAGTTATCCCCACAAGTGGATCCATTGATATTGATGGCGTAGATGTGACCTCCTGGCCAGCGCATGCGCGCGCAGGGCAGGTCGCCCGCGTTTTCCAAGATCCCCTGGCCGGAACATGTGCTGACTTAACCGTTGGTGAAAACCTAAGTCTCGCTGTATCTCGCGGCAGCAAACGTACTTTCCGTCGGGCAATGACGAAGGAACAGCGGCAACATTATCGAGAGCTCCTCTCGCGCTTGAATTTGGGTCTAGAGGATCGCTTAGATGCAACGATGTCTCTTTTATCAGGTGGACA
>Ga0206844_10281_pt1 | contig 14523 bp, 11 predicted proteins | sample Alteio_BWOrgCont_22_FD_152907 | JGI IMG/M metagenome (GOLD analysis project Ga0206844, IMG submission 152907) | Enriched cells from forest soil in Barre Woods Harvard Forest LTER site, Petersham, Massachusetts, United States -... | ecosystem: Environmental > Terrestrial > Soil > Temperate forest >...
AGGGGGGATAGCAGCTAACTTACATTTTTGGTAACTCAAGATTGTATTTCTGCCCATCATCTTTGTTCAAAAGAATGATAATGTTCAAGATTTTATAAATGACGATAAGTGCTGTCCCCCGCTGGCGGGGGTTTGGGAGTAGGCTTTATTTGCGATTCAATATCTATTGTAAAGAATTGGTAACCACTTTCACATCCCGGGTTTCTCTGATTGGGATAGTAATAATGTCTTTATCCAGAATGACATAATCGGCGCATTTACCGGGTTCAATGCTGCCTTTTTCATTTTCTTCAAAGTTTGAATAGGCTGCCCCGATCGTCATTCCCTTTAAGGCTTCTTCCCTTGTCAGGGCATTTTCAGGCTGAAAACCACCAGAGGGAAATCCAAGACTGTCCTGCCTGGAGACAGCAGCATAAAAGCCATATAAAGGATTAATGGATTCAACGGGGAAATCGCTCCCGGTTGGCAAAACACCATTCTCGGACAATAATAATTTTAAGGCATACCCACCTTTTAATCTTTCGGCTCCAATCCTGTCCTTTGCCCAATACATATCTGATGTGGCATGAGTGGGTTGCATAGATGGGAGTATATTGTATTTACCAAATAATGCAAAGTCATCCTTATTCACGATTTGAGCATGCTCAACCCTCCAACGGCGGTTATTTCCCGACTTTAAAACCGAACCATACACATGCAGCATAAACCTGTTGGCCGAATCGCCAATACAATGTGTAGCCATTTGAAAAGATGAATTGGCGATGCGCTTGGCAGCGTCTTTATAAAACTGCGGCGTATTTAGCAAAAAACCCTGTTCTGCGGGTTTATCAAGATATGGTTGCAGCAGGCATGCACCCCGGGAACCCAATGCCCCGTCTGCATAGAACTTGAAACAGCAAACATGGAGCCTGTCGGTTTTTACCAGGCCATGCGAAAGGTAATAATCCAGGTTTTCTGGTGTCCCGCTTGCCATGGCATAGATGCGCATTTTCAGCTCGCCTTTCTTTTGCATTGAGTCAATCAGATCTATTACATTTTTATCCAGTCCGGCATCATCAACCGTTGTTAGCCCGACTTTAAAGCAATCTGCCTGTGCGTTTAGCAGATACTGCCGCATTTCTTCCCTGGTGGGAGGGGAGATGACTTTTTTGACGAGATCGGTTGCGTTGTCTATCAATACACCAGTTGGAAATTCTTCGAATACAGTATAACTGTATGGAATCCTTTTGCCATTTTCGATCTTAAATCCTTTTTTAATTATGAAAGGGTGCTTTTCCCAAGGTGTGTATTTATGAATAATACTTCCGCCATCTACTTCAGTATATCCATTAATTCCTGCCAAATCCAATGCTTTCTGATTTACCAATGCAGCATGCCCATCAACCCTTGACAGATAAACCGGTGTATTGGGGAACAACTTATCCAATGTGTCTTTTACAGGAAATTCTTTTCCCGGCCAGCGGTTCTGGTCCCATCCGCGGCCAAGTATCCATGGGGATTTATTGGTCTTTGAATATTTGACAACCCGGCCAACCATTTCTTTAAAAGAAAGGCATCCGACAAGGTCCACTTCTGTTCTCATTTTTCCGTAACTAAAGAAGTGGCAATGGGCATCAATAAATCCCGGATAAACAGGTTTACCGCCAGCATCTATAGTCTTTACGGCATCAAACCTATTCCGGATATCCTCATTGCTGCCAACCGCAATAAATTTCCCGTCCTTTACCGCAAATGCCTGCGCCACAGAGAATTTTCCATCAACTGTATAAACGACACCATTGTATAAAATCAGATTGGCTTTTTGTTTTTGGTGACAAGAGAAAGCCATAAGGCAGACAGACAGATACAGGATAATTCTGTTTTTCATTGCTTTTCAATCCCGGGCAATATTAGGAAAGATTGATCAATGTTCTATGTGAACGCCTTCTGTTTATTGATCATTGGCAATTAATCATTGATAAATCAAGATATTTGTTCATTGATAATTGAAAAAGAAGTACCTTTGCCGCTTCTATTAATTAGAAGACGAAAAAATAAATGGCAGTCAAAATCAGATTACAGCGTCAGGGACGCAAAAAAAAACCTTATTATCATATCGTTATAGCGGATTCACGTTCGCCACGCGATGGTAAATTTATCGAAAGAATAGGTGTTTATAACCCAAACACCAATCCCGCAACCATAGATCTTGACGGGGATAAAGCCCTTGATTGGATGGCCAAAGGAGCCCAACCAACCGACACATGCAGGGCAATATTGTCATACAAGGGGGTCATGTACCGCAAGCATCTCGCAAGAGGGATTGCAAAGGGCGCCATGACTGCTGAAGCTGCGGATGCCAAGTTTGCAGCCTGGATGGAAGAAAAAGCGAACAAGATTGATCAAAAAATTGCGGGCCTGAAAGATAAGATGGATGTTGAGCAACGTACGAGATTGGAACACGAATCTCAGGTAGCCCATAAACGCGCCAAAGACATTATGGCAAAAAACAATCCTGAGCCTGTAGCTGAAGAACCTGTAACAGAGGCAGAAGGCGCTGAACCAGTAGCTGAAGCTGAGACTGAAACCCCTGCCACAGAAAACGAGGCTCCGGCTGAAGAGGCTGCGCCTGCAAGCGAAAATTAATCAAATAATGCCTGTTTGGAAGCTTGAAGACGGCATCCTGCTCGGCAAAATACTGAAACCATACGGCTACCGTGGCTATGTCAGGGTAGCCTTTTTTATTTCAGGGCTGGAGAAGGTTTTATCCGTAGATCGTTTTATTTTTATTGAGTGGGTTGAAAAGCCTGTCCCATACCGTATCCACGAAATTTTGTGGGATGATGACAAGGCGACAAGAATTAAGTTTGAGGACATTGAAAATCTTGACGATGCGTCAAAATTAACGGGAAGGAATATTATTCTTTCCGAAAAAACAATCCCAAAGAAACTGCTAAAGAATTTAGAACCGGAAGTATTGGTCGGTTTTAAAGTAATTGATCTGCAAGGCGGCTTACTAGGTTTTGTAACCGGACTCGATGAAAGCGGACGCCAGAGTATTCTAGAAGTTGATTCAGATGGTAAAGAACTCCTGATTCCTTTTCATGAAGACCTTATCAGGAAGATAGATTCAAAAAAGAAAGAGATTATTGCAGACCTTCCTGAAGGTCTTTTGGATATCTGATTATCCTATTGTACATTATCAATAAGTTTTTGATAGGGAATATCATCCCCTGTGAAATTGTTCCACTCAAGAGGTGTCAGGTTCCTGGTTATTTTTTTTTCAAGCCTGTTTACAATGTCTTTCTCATCAATATTGTAAACAATGATATTTTTATCCTTGCCTCCCGAATAAACTTTTTTACCATCGGGGCTTATTGCCATACTTTCTACCCAATTATCATGTTCACTGAATGTAACAGGTGGCAAATCACTTGTCCATTGCCATAATTTCACATTGCCATCAAGCCCGGCGCTGACCAAAAGAGTTCCACGCCCGAAAGCTACCGCGCTCAATGCGGATTTATGTCCTGCCAGTGCTTTGACAAGGCCTGTTTTGGCATAACTTATTTTATTTGCCAATGGTTCTTTGCGTGGTTCTGTATAATAGACATTCAGGCTTCCATCGGTATAGGCCACGGCTATATTATTACCTGAATAATTAAAACTTAAAGCAGATACCTGGACTCCCCCCGGCTTCACCAAAAGTTCAGGTTTATCGGAACCCACTTCATTAACCATGTAAATTGATCCATCTTCGCATCCTACTCCGATAAGATTTTTTGAACCTGAAAAAGCAAGCGCTTTTATTCTCGAGTCAAAGCTGTCTTTTTGAACCTTGTTGTCGGTTAAATTATATGAAATCATCATTTTATCAAGACCTCCTGATACAAGGTGGTCGGTCGTAAACGCGATGGAAGTGATTTTATCTGTATGGCCTGTTAAGATTTCAGGCTTTTGATCAGGTTGGGCTAAATTCCACTTGTAAATTTTTTGATCAGAGGAGGCTGCAAGCCATTTATTGTCAGGTGAAAATGCAATAGCATAGAATTCATTGCCAGAAAACAATATAGTTGGACTTGGTTTCGGGACCTGCAGGTCCCACAAAATCACCTTCCCATCAGCTCCTGCAGATGCCAGGTATTTACCGTTCGGAGAAGCGGCAAGCCCTTTTACCTCATCAGTATGACCTCTTAATATTCTGTCATCATTGACATCAAAGGCTTTATTGGCTTGATATAGTGCCGACATGATATCTGAATTAAACGAATCATTTTTGTTGGTTAAGTTTAGTTTATAAGCCCAAAGGGCAAGCAGTGCTTTCAGATTATTATCCTCATTGTTTTTGCCATAATCCAATGATTTAAGGGCCAGGTTTTTTGCGTTTTCATATATTCTCATATTTTCGGCGGTGCCCTTTTCAAAAAGGGCCTCCTTTTTCAGGCTATCCGCTACGTTTTTTTCATCCTGTGCTATTTTTTTTTCAGTTTCAGCTTTTTCCTCTGACTGTTCAGCAGATAGTTTGGCCAATTGTGCTTTATTTCTCTGGATTCGTGTCTGAATCGTTTGAATGTCAGCAAGTTTTTTTTGCCGTTCCGCCTCAAGTTTCTGTTTTTCAGCTTTTTGTGTTTGTTCTTCCGCCTTTTTTCGTTGTTCCTCCCCAATCTCAAAATTTCGTTCGGCTTCACCCGCCTTTTCAATCGCTGTTTTTTCTGATCTCTCCGCAATTGAGGTTTGTTTTATGGCCTCTTTTGCACTTCTGAAGGCAATACCCTGTTCAATTACTGCCCAAAGTGTGAGGGCTCCCGCCGAAAGAAGGAAGATAATAACTATAATATTGGTTATCAACCTTCTACGCTTTTTTTCCGCAAGCATCCTCTCTTTCCCGGCAATGCTCTCGTCCAGGAAATGCATGCTTTTTTCAAAATGCTCATTATATTGTCTGGCCCAGGCTTCATGCGGTTTGTTCTTTTCTTTCCACTCCAGTACTACAGAAAGTTCAGGATCGCGCCACAAGCCAGCAACACCGTTTTGAAAAAGGATGGCAGCCTCAGATAACCGGTGATACATCTGGGCAGATTCAAACTCTTCATCCACCCATTCTTCCAGTCTTTTCCAATTCCGCATCAAGCTTTCATGAGAAATATCAACCACCATTTCCGGTAGCAATTCAATACCGGAGGGGGGCATAATAAACCCCCTGCCTGTTCTTCTGAAAACTTCCAGGGTTTCAATGACGCTTTTTTCTTTCGATTTGGTAATGGTGCATATATCAATAAGTTTTGTAGGCCTTCTGATGCCCCTGTTATCACTGCCTTTTACTGTTATACATTTGAATATAAGTTCGGCGAGTTTTTTTTGTTTTTCATTCAGTTCATCGAATGCCTCATTCGCATGCAGGTTCAGTGCATGGTTCATTGTCCCTATTGCCTCATAGTTAACAAGGTCCATAGGTTCGCCCGGTACACCTGTTTTTTCCCGGCTTTCCCATGTTCGCATGAGTGCATGTTGTAAAATAGGTAATTGGTCCTGGTTGTTGTTCATATCATTTAACAACTGTTGTACCAGCCTTGGTGCAATTTTTCCATGGGCATAATTGACGGGGCCTTCAATTACCAGTTTATAATGTTCCCTGTTGAGGCGTGGTATAAGGTACTGTCCATCATTAATGGCTTCGGGAAGACCTTCAAATGCTGAACAGTCACCCAGAAAATCCGCTCGCAGAGTAATAACGACATATATTCCCGAATCCTGCTGCCTTACGGCTTCAATTAACAGCTTTGCAAAATGGGCGGCATGATTCTGAGCATCCTTATCATCTTCTCCCGCAAAACGAAATAATTCTTCAAACTGGTCAGCCAGGATAAGGATATTTGAACCTCTTTTAATATTTGACCTTACTATTTGTACCAGTCCCAGTGAGCTTTCATTCAATATCCCAACAGCTTCGTCAACCTTTGCCCTGTTTTCTTTGCCGACGCCAAAAACATTTTCATTAAATAAAGCCTTTGCAAGGTTTAGGATAGGATTTGCCCCCGGGCGCATGATGGCTATCGTCCAGTCAGAACTGCCACCTGCATTGTAACCATTATAGAGCTTTGCAAGAAGCCCGGCCCTTACCAAAGAAGATTTACCACTACCGGATGTGCCAACCACTGAGACAAAATGATAAAGGCTTAACTTTCGAAGCAGTTCATCAACCTGGTGCTCCCTTCCGAAAAACAAATTGCTTTCGGCTACGTCAAACGGCCTTAAACCGGGAAAAGGGTTTTCTGACAATGACGCGTTTATTTTAGAATCTGCCACTTATTTAGTTTTCTTTCAGGTGTTAATGTCGCAAACGAAAGCCCAAAAATACTAATTTCATGCAAACTCAAAATGGTTTAATTCTTAAACTTGCAAAAAAACTTATATTAAGGAATGACAAGCGTCGTTGAAAATTGTTGTCAATGATGAAAAGAATGTTTTAAAAGAAACTAATCATAAAGAAAACGCTGGTTTTCTGAAAATTGTCTATTTTTGGCTCATTGTTGACGGAGGTAATCCTGAGCAAAAAATAGAAATGAGCAATAAAATCGACCAAAAGCCCCTATAGAATGTTTTTAGGAAATATAAAAAGAGACTTACAATCTTTTAAGGAGAGTACGGATCGGGCAATTGAAGGTACTGAATTTCACCCAATTGAGATTGAAGAGGATGGCACGATTGGGGAACTTGGTAAAAATTTTAATAGCCTTGGCCAAAAGCTCAACCAGGCCATTTCAAAAATAAGCGAGTTTTCAAAAGTTGCTCAAAAAAACAAGGAACTGTCTGAAAAACTTGTAGAATACCAGGGGTCTATAGATCATTTGTCAATTATTGGGGAACTCGGCCAAAAGGTCACTTCTACCCTAAGTGTCCAGGAAATGTTTCAAAAGCTTTCCGAGATCATTAATTCAATGATGGATTCGCCTGTGGTGTTACTTGGAATTGTGGACCGTAAAAAGAAACTGAAGTTTTTCAGGTCCCCGGATTTTCCCGCTAAGAGTTCTGATATCCCAAATGTGAATGAAACCACAGTTGCGGAATGGAGCCTTGCCAATAAGATTGATGTATTCCTTGATAATGCTGAAAAAGATTACAGCCGTTATTTCTTTGATCCGGTAATAAGCCTGGATATGATTCCTGCTAAATCTGTCATTTGTTATCCAATGGTTCTTAATGATCGTGCCACCGGGGTTTTGTGCATTCTGAGTTACCGGATAAATGCATATAGCGATTATCATTTGAACATGATCAGATCGCTGATGACATACGTAAGTGTCGCGATTGAAAATTCATCAGTTTATGAAGAGCTTAAAGCAACACAGTCTCAACTGGTTCAATCTGAGAAGATGGCATCTCTCGGCCAGCTTACTGCCGGGATAGCCCATGAAATCAATAACCCCATCAATTTCGTTTCCGCTGGTATTGAGTCGCTGAAAAATAATTACCAGGAAATAAAAAGCCTGCTGAGCGAATACATGGAAATCAAACCCGGGGAAGATAATACTGAGAAACTTCTTCTTATTGAGAAACATAAGAAGGAAATGGAAATTGATGTTTTGCTTCATGAAGTTGAAGACCTGTACAAGAGTATAAAAAACGGAGCCACCAGAACAACCGAAATCGTTAAAAACCTACGGAATTTTACCCGTCTCGATGAAAACGAATTCAAACTTTCCAATCTTGAGGAAGGCCTTGATTCAACCCTTGTTATTCTTAACAGCCAATTGAAAGACAGGATAGAGGTTATTAAAGAATATGGCCATATTCCATTGGTAAACTGTTTCCCGGGGCAGATAAACCAGGTGTTTATCAATATACTCAACAATGCAGCGCAGGCTATAGTTGGCGAAGGAAAAATATGGATCAAAACCCTCGTTTCAGCAGGGGTTGCAGAAATTGTCATTAAAGATTCGGGTTCAGGTATGACTGAAGAAACCAAGAACCGTATATTCGACCCTTTTTTCACCACTAAAGACGTGGGCATTGGAACAGGTCTTGGGCTTTCTATTTCGTATGGAATTATAGAAAAGCATCACGGGTCTATTGAGGTAGAGAGTACCCCAGGCCAGGGCACACAATTCACGATAAAAATCCCTTTAAATCTTAATTAGACTCAATGGAAGAGCACGAAAAACCTTCAATCCTATATATTGACGACGAAGAAGACAACCTGGTTGTTTTTAACGCTGCATTCAGGAGAGATTATAAAATATATACGGCTCATTCGGCAGCCGAAGGTTTTGAAATACTTAAAACCAAGGACATCCAGATCATTATTACGGATCAGAGGATGCCTTCCATGACAGGTATTCAGTTTTTACAAAGCCTGCCAGATGAACCGGAAGCCATTAGGATGATATTGACAGGGTTCAGCGATATTGAAGCTGTTATTGAAGCCATTAATACTGGAAAGGTATATCGTTATATCACAAAACCATGGAACAAGGATGAACTGAAAATTACCCTGGACAAGGCCTATGAAACCTTTAACCTCCGCAAAAGAAACAGGATACTTATTGAAGAACTGAGAAGTGCAAATGAAAACCTGGAAGAAAAAGTGGCCGATAGGACTGAGACCATTAACAGGCAAAAAATTGAAATAGAAGATTTGCTGCTTAATATACTACCTTCTGAGATTGCAGAAGAATTGAAAAAATTCGGCAAATCAACGCCAAGAAAATATGAAAATGCCACTGTAATGTTTGCCGACATACATAACTTCACCTTGATCGGGGAAACCCTTACGCCAGAATTATTGGTAGATGAACTTGACAAATGTTTCCGGGCTTTTGATGCCATCATTGAGAAATATGGCATTGAGAAAATCAAAACTGTGGGAGATGCGTATTTGTGCGTTGGGGGATTGCCAACCGCTGATGAGACCCATCCCGAAAAGGTAGTGTCTGCTGCACTGAACATGCAGCGCTATATGGAAAAATACCGGACTGAAAAGGAAAAGGTTGGCGGAATTGGCTTTTCAATTCGGATTGGAATTCATTCGGGGCCGGTGATTGCAGGAGTGGTAGGCGCCAAAAAATTTGCCTATGATATATGGGGAGACACCGTGAATACCGCAGCCAGGATGGAGAGCAGTTGCGAAATAAATAAAATAAATATATCCTCATCTACCTATGAACTCGTAAAAAGCAGGTTTATTTGTACTTACAGAGGGAAGATCGAAGCTAAAAACAAAGGCGAGATTGATATGTATTATGTTGAAGGAGAGAAGAAATAACAAACATACACCGATCCTATTTTTTAACAGCAGAAATAATAGTTTTGTATATGGATTATGAAAAGGCGAAAGCATTTGTTTTTGCTAAGTTGACGGCAGACCTCTTGCCTGAGCTGACATACCACGGTATCCACCATACCCAGGATGTCCTTACAGCGGCTTTGATGCTTGCCAAAGCAGAGCAGGTTTCTCCAACCGATACACACCTGATCAAGACCGCTGCTCTTTATCATGACATCGGTTTTACGGTGCAATACAGGAACCATGAAGATGTGGGATGTGATATTGCCAGGGGTAGCCTTGTGCATTTTGAATATAACCCTGTTCAAATTGAGGAGATATGTGGAATGATTATAGCTACCAAAATCCCCCAAAGTCCCAAAACCCTCCTCGAAGAAATCCTCTGCGATGCCGATCTTGACTATCTGGGGCGCAAGGACTTTTATCCCATTTCCAATACCCTATACCGGGAATTTCTTCATTATGGCTTTGTAAAAAGCGAAATTGAATGGGACAGGCTCCAGGTAAAGTTTTTTGAAAGCCATCATTATTTTACAAAAACCGCTCAGGCATTGCGGCTTCCTGAAAAAAACAAGCACCTCCAGGAATTAAAAGATATCGTTGAAAAATATGATGCTAAAAATGCCAAAGGCCAATAGCCAGATTAAGTTTTGACTATTATTGAACCGCTTATTTTTATACTGGGCGACAGTGGTAATTGGTTTAAAAGAAAATCAATACGTCAGGTTATAAATTGCAGCAACCTCGTCTGCTGTAATAGCCCTGTCATAAATGCGCAGGTCATCAATTGAACCCACATAGCCTTTGTTGCCAATAATTAAATTACTACCTCCGGCTGACAATTTTTCAGGGTAAGATTTTTGTAATTCCCCATTTACATATAACCTGGTGGTAGAACCATCATTGGTTGCGGTTACATTCACCCAATTGCCCGTGGTAACGGTATCAGTTCCGTCAATGCTTGTAATATGAGTCAAAACCCCGTCGAAATCTGCAATAAAAGAGCCTTTCTTATGTACATTAAGATATAGCGTTCCAATAGCGCCTGAAACCAATTGTAGTGCCGCTCCTTTCTTGTTTGTTTTTATCCATAAAGATATGGTAGCCCCTTGTGCTTTGTAGTCGCTAAGGGCAAGCACAGTGATTGCTTTTTTGCTGCCATCACAAAAATAAGCATGTTTGCTCTTGCCAAACCTGTCAGTGGCCGGCTTTGCATTGTTCACGATGCCATTATGCCCGTTACCGCTCGAATCTTTGGCATTTCCATTAAAAGGATACCAGGCAATAAGGCCGGTGCCCAGGTTTGTCTGTCCGCTAACCCTCGTGAAGCCACAGAGCAATGTCATGATAATACTAAGTACAAAGAATTTTTTCATTACCCCAAAAATTTACACAAAAATAGCATTTTTTAACTCACCAATCACCAACTCACCAATTAGCAGACATTTTATTCGATTACTAAAGGATAAGATATGCCGAGGACACCTCTAACCCCCGCCGAATATATCGTTCCCCGGTAGGGGAGGTCTTTTAAGGTATAAAAGAAGCTATAATTGGCATCTGCACCTATATCTATTTTAAGTTTGGAAATTTGAAATGTAAAGCCAACGCCACCTAATAGCCCCCCATTTCCTTTGTGCATATTGTCAGTGGCAGTTATGGTATTGTCAACATCTGTATAATTGCCACGCACAATGACCGGTTCTGTATAGCTGCCATGTAAAAGATAGCCACCGTAAAGCCCACCGCTGTAATAAAAATTGACATGTTTTACGACCGTGTAGCTCCATTTGAGCCGGGCATACAGTTGAAGGTAATCGAATATAATGTTTGACGTAAAATCCTTTGGGTCTTTGACTTCGGGTTCAAAAGTCACGGGACCCGATTCTTCCTGACTGTAAATAAAGCCCGTATTCATAAAAAGATGGTCCAGGCGGTCAAATTCTGCGAAGATCCCAACATTGTTGACAGGTTTGTATGAAAAATCATGCAAATCTGTGAAAACGCCTGACGGCCATGCATATCCCCCAAAGGCCCCGATATAGGGTGCATCTTGTGCAAATACATTGGTCTTTAAGCATATAGAAGCCACAATAAGGAGGACATATATTCTTTTCATTTTGAAATTTCTGATTTGAAGGGCGAAATTAAAACTTTCAACAAACAAATGGCTGTTTCATTTCGTTTTGAGTTGGTGTTATTGGCAATAACCATTCCGCGATCTTACAAAACCCTGATTTCGCTGAGCGATGTTTTTGGTACTTGAATGAATGGGGAAATTTTATGGAACGGTTGCCATGGTTGACCACTGATTTTAATTTTTGAAAGGGACATCGCCTGAAAGGCAGATTCTGACGGTAAATTTAAATAAAAGGCAGTTTATTACGATGACGTGATCAATCAAGCAATCATTTCATCACCGGCCTTTCCGTTCCTTACCCCAATAATAAGGAGGTATAATACCATCGAAATCTCAGCTATGGCAGAGGGAATTGTGATAAAGCCGTGAATCATTTGGCCAAAACCCGGAGCAAGAAATGCCGCGAGCAAGTCAATGATGTAGCAGACACCCCCCAGAATGAGCAAAACACCGAGCCACTTGTGAAACATCCCAGATTGGAAGCAAAGGTAGCCCAAAGGAATAAGCCATAAACCAAAGAAAACCTGTGCAATGAGGGTGCCGTAATGCTGCGCGTCCAGCAAGAGCAACACAAGTGTATTGGAACCTGAAGCACCGAAAACAGACACGTACCCATTATCGGTTGCCACCCGCAATCCCTCAAACTGAAAGACCGCGTTGAGACAAATGATAGTAGTTGCGATTATCACCAGGATCAGCATGGCCCTTGCGATACTTTTATTAACATGATGCAAAAGGGTATAAAGGGCCATGGCCGTGAATACAAAAAAAGTCCCGTCCAGGAGGTGGGCAACTACACCCATACGGACAAGTCCGGTGTTGGCGATAACATTGCCCGCAGTGGCGGCCGCGTTGCCGGCAACGTACATTTTGGGATCCACAAATCCTTCCGCAAATCCGCCGAAGATGCCAACTGGCAGGTATAATATTCCAGCGGTTCTCGCAAGGCGTTTTGGGGATTTAACGCGGTCTTCCATTTTATTGTTTTTCAATATTTTACCAAATGTATGGGATTTGTGAAATACCCCCATATTATATTTTGGCGGGTAAGGGAATTATCATTGAAAAAAATGCACGGGGGCCATTCGTGCCGGCATGGTAACCCGATAAATTTTACATTTGCCAATCCGGGTTGTGATTTGTTTTCAAATTACCGTTCTTTGCCCGCTGATATAAATATACATGGGCATAAAAGAAGAACAATTGGCCTATGGCGCCATCCTGAAATTTATTTTTATACATTTTGTTCTGCTGGCAATTGCTTTTGCGGTTTATGCATCATGCATGCATTTTCCTGTTTTGCCGCAGTGGCCAAAGTTTCTCGCTTTTGACGCGGGTCATTATGATATTATAAAAAACAATGGATATAGTTTTAGCCCTGACCATGGCAGCAATGTGGCCTTTTTTCCGGGTTTCCCTTTTTTATGGCGATATACGGGACTTGGAAGGGTTGGTATAAGTCTGCTCAACCTGGGGATTTTTGTTTTCAGTTTTTCCTTTTTGAGCTGTTTTTTTGCAAAAAATAAAATCGAGATTTTTATTTTTCTATCGCTGCCCCCGATTTTTTTTTTATTTGTGCCTTATTCTGAAGCATTGTTTTTCCTGCCTTCGTCCCTTTTGCTGATTGGCCTGTTGAAAAGGAACCATATTATGATTATCGCAGGCCTGTTTCTTTGTTCTTTGTGCCGGTCGGCATCAAATATTTTTATCCCGGCAATAATTGCGACAGAGCTGTTGGTCATTGAAAATGCGCACCGTTTTCGAAATATTGTTTTATACACTGCATCTTCTTTGGCGGGCATGTTCCTTGTTGCCTGGATACAATTTGAGCAAACGGGACAATGGTGGGGGTTTATGACCACACAAAGTCATTGGGAAGTAGGTTTCCGAAAGCCAGAATGGCCTTTTCGTACCTGGTGGGGCATGGAGTACCTGGATGGGGCTGCCTTGTTGGCTGGGGTGGTGGTATGTGTCATCCTTATTTACATGGGCTGGAAATTCTTGAAAAGGCAAAGGCCGGAAGAAAACAAGGCAGTGTTGTTTTCACTTGTTTTTATCGCAGGATTGACGATGTTCCCTGTTTTTTTTAAAGCAGGTAACCTATTCAGCCTCAGTAGGTACATTGTTCCATCAGCATTTTTTTTTATTTCAGGAATATACTTGGTCAGGCTCCGGGAGTTTAGTTTCAAAGGGGTTGCCGTTGTATTTATACTTATATTGGGTTTCTGGTTGATAACCTTCAGGGGCTTCAGGCCAGCTTCAGATATTCCCGGGTATTTTATAATCAGTCTATATCTGTGTGTGTACCTGTTGCTGAACCATAAATCGGCGAAGATTGGCATTATAGCAGCATGGGGCTTGTACGCAATCAATATTTTCCTTCAGGCACATCTATTTTATCGTCATATAAATGGGCACTGGGTGGGTTGAAGAGCCTTAACAATTCTATTACTCAAAAAACATGGCTTTGTTCAGCGCAACAATCGCATTCCGGTAATCTTCGTGGGAAACCACCATCTGTATGTTCACTTTCCTCAGCGCAAACCCACCGGCCTTTATATTAATACCATTTTTGGCCAATGCCCCTGCCGCTTTTGCAAGTACCCCCGGTTGGTCCATATTTGAACCAATAATGCACACAATGGCAACATGTTCCAGGTTTACATTTTCAAAATCAGCTTTCAGCTTGGTGATGAGCTTTTTGTCAAAATCCTTTTCCCAGATGGCAATGGATATGCTGTTTGCGCTGGTAGCCTTAAAGATATAACTGATGCCAAACTCGGCAAACTCCTGCATGATTTTCAGGTCGCTCCCAACCGCGCCTACCATGAGCGGATCGTGGATGTCAATGATGATGATTTTATCCGAGCCCGTAATGACCTCAACCCTTTTGGCCTGCGAAATATAGTCTTCAGTAATAAAGGTGCCGGGGTGTTCAGGTTCAAACGCATTTTTGATGATGAGGCTTACGCCATTAATTTCCAATGGCTTAGAAGCTTTGGGGTGGATGGCTTCCATGCCCACATCTGCAAGTTGATCTGCCACATCATAATTTGTAAACCCTACCGGCACACAGTTTTCAACACCGACAATAGTAGGGTCCGCCGAAGAAAGATGGTAT